>RCUH01000288.1_pt1 | contig 59394 bp, 54 predicted proteins | sample 2166191 | NCBI WGS metagenome assembly RCUH01 (sample SAMN09932848, study PRJNA488358) | compost metagenome | feature: garden; material: soil; isolation source: compost soil in an enriched community after 214 h of incubation | place: Germany: Experimental Botanical Garden Goettingen | collected... | reverse complement strand
CGACATTCGGAATCACAATCCGATGCTCTACCAACTGAGCTACGGCCACCACAAAGGAAGAACCTTTATAGGCAAATCCTGGGGAAAGCGCAAGAGCAAAAATGGACCTATTTTTAAAAAAGCTCTAAAAACTCAATAATCACAGGGAGCTATAACCACCTGCGGACGACAGACAGTGCCACCAATTTCAGCAGAAAGAACCGTATCTTCAGCCCATTGACCATTGGCGTTGCAACGGCGGCGGGTGCAACTGACATCCGGACGACTTGTCAGACAGGCCTTCTTCTCCCCCTTGGGATTCTTTTCGCAAATCCACGAGCACTCATTCAGACGGGCCTTCGGAGCCTCACAGATAATGCCCTCACGCTGAGCCTTGTCCAAAGCATTTTGAACGGCGGCTTTCTTGCGAGCCTCCTCTTTCTTCAACGCTTGGATGCGAGCCTCTTCAAGCTTCAAATCATTCTTGTCCAAAGCCACCACGGCAGTGAGTTTGCCACGAGGGATCTTCTTCCCTTTGAGCAAAACATCATAGGCGATCTGACCGCCCTCAAGAACTCCTTGAAAGCCCACTTGCTGACCGGCTTTGACCCAAACACTGTCCTCGCCGTTCAAAGCCGAGAACTCCATGCCGCCATCAAAAACTCGCACTTCGGCATAGGCTCTTGAAGGTTCAAAAATAAAAACGTAATCCCCCGCTGGAGGAATGAACTCGAAAAGATCCGAACGCACAGCCACGTTGTAAGGACGCTCCTTCGCCGGCTGCTGCCAACGAACTGCTCCTTTTTTTAGCAACAATACAGGAGCCTGACCGCTTTCCCAACTGATGGCAGGCAACATCACTTCACTGGCTTCTTGAACGATGAATGATCTTTGACCATCGAGATCGATTTTCACACGGGACGACAAGGACGTTTCGATCTGCGCCTGCTCGATCAATGCTTGCTTTCTCTTTGCGAAAATACGTTTGCCATCTTTGCCCGTCACCCAGGCTTGACCTTGAACTTCAGTGATCATCGGATAGCGAGGAGCCGCCACCGCAGAAAGAGAAACCACGCTCAAAACCAAAGCCGGCAGCCATTTCAAGAAAGAGATGTGGGACATTGAGTCTCCTCTGAGAGATTTTATCGTGACTTTTTATGCTTCAACTTTTCAAGCTCCCAGAGCTTGGCAAATTTCAAAAAGACGGAATAAGCCGCCCCTACTGAAATAATAAATCCAGGAAGACCATCACGAAAACCCCTTTTCCAAATGTAGGTCTCTACAAATTTAGAAACAGGTTTTAAAATAAGCTTCACATATGAGAACCGACGACCCGACTCATAAAGCTGTTTTGCTCCCAAAGTAGAGTACCTGTCGTTTGTGACGACCTGATCACTCAAATCATCAAACACCCAATGCAAGAGCGGGGCTTTCATGCGCTTCTTCCTGACTACTTCCACTTTCTCATGGACGTCGGCAGAGTTCCACTGGGCCTTGCTCTTGTTAAACAAACGAAGTTGATAATCTGGATACCAGCCGCCATAACCAATCCAACGGCCTAAATGGTAGGACTTGCGAGGGAAGAGATAACCCGCTTCCGGGTCAAGCTCTGCGAAGGATTCCATGATTTCAGCCGCCAGTTCGGGGCTCAGAGCCTCGTCCGCATCCAAGGAGATCACCCAGGGGTGCTTGGCTTGCTGAGTTGCGAAGGCCTTCTGAGGACCAAAGCCACGCCATTTTTCTTGGAAAACCCGAGCACCAGCCTTTTCAGCCAGTTCAACGGTGCGATCCGTCGAAAAACTATCGACCACCACCACATCGTCAGCAAAAGGAGCTGAACGAATGGCGCGTTCGATATGAGTTTCTTCATTCAAAGTGATAATCACGAGACTAATTGGTAATTTCAGCACTTTGTTAGCCTCTCTTTGGATCAAGGTCTTGTCAAACGATTCACAACTCGATACCATTTTTTTGAATCGAAAGGTGTGATCCATGAATTTTATTAAATATTGTATTTTAGGTCTATTTCTTACTCCTGCGGCCCACGCCTATTTAAGCATGGCTGAATCTGGCGAACTTGTTCCACTTGGCAAATACCAAGTTGGTATCGCACCACAATTCCTCACCAACCGCGGTGGCGGAACGAACGTTGATGTTTATTTTGACGCTCCCATCAATGAGTCCACTTCAGCACGCATCACCATGGGTGGCGGAGCTGTTGATTTCAACGCTTTTGCGAGCGCTAAATGGATTCCATTTCCAGATGTTGATAATCAACCAGCAATGGGTGTTCGCGCTGGCGCAGGGATCTTCCGTGACGAAGGCGAAAATGGTTTGCTTGCGCAAATCGCTCCTTTGATCAGCAAAAAGTTCGATACAGAGTATGGCATGACTGTGCCCTACATGGCTGTGGCTTTGAACTTTGTGAATAGCAAAGAAGAAAACTACACGGGTTCAAATATTATTTTCGGAACTGAATTCCACTCTACTGAAGCTCAGAACATGACTTTCGGAGCGGAATTGGGTGCGGAGCTGAGCAAGTCTTATTCGTATGTCACTTTGTTCGTCAGCTTCCCTTTCGATAGCAGCAAAGGATTTGGAAACTAACACTTATGTTGTCTTGGTTGTTTAAAAACGAGTCGGGAACGGCTGCGGATCTTTATGTCGATCTAGGAACTGCGAACACGCTCATTGCGGGTCGCGGTAAAGGGATCATTTTGAATGAGCCCTCGCTGATCGCCTACCAGCAAGTCAGTCCCGGGAAAAAACGCGTGGTTGCCGTGGGCAACGACGCCAAAGAAAAGCTCGCAAAAACACCGGGCAATGTCTTTGCACAAAAACCCATCCGCGATGGCGTCATTGCGGATTTTGAAACTTCTGAAGTGATGCTCAAACATTTCTTGAGCCAACCTGGAGTTAAATCTGCTTTCTCTCGTCCCCGCGTTGTGGTTTCTCTTCCTTACGGCGTAACGGAAGTTGAAAAACGTGCGGTGATCGAATCTTGTAAAGCGGCTGGAGCCAAAGAAGTGTTCTTGATCGATGAACCCATGGCTGCGGCCATTGGCGCAGGCCTTAACGTCAAATCCCCTCGTGGAAACATGGTGATTGACATGGGTGGCGGCACTACGGAAGTGGCCGTTATCGCCTTGGCCGATATCGTATACTGTGAAGCGGCTCGCGTGGGCGGACATCGTATCGATGACGACATCATCAGCTACTTTAAAAAATACAAAAGATTCATCATCTCAGATGCAACAGCTGAACATCTTAAAGTGACTATCGGAACAGCTGTTCCGAAAAAAGACATCCGCGTGATCACTGTGACAGGTCGTGATGCCGACACCGGGATGACAAAATCCATGGAGGTCAGCTCTGAGGACGTGGGTCTTGCGATGAACACTTGTATTCAAGAAGTCATCAATGCCGTTCACCGCGCCTTGGAACACACTCCTCCGGAGTTGGTGTCTGACATCATTGAGTACGGCGTGGTTTTAGCTGGCGGCGGCGCTTTGATTCGTGATTTTGATTTACGTATTCAGAACGAAGTTCGTTTGCCAGTGCGTGTGGCCGAGAATCCATTGATCGCGATTGCTAAAGGGGGCGAGGCCGTGTTGAGCGACCCTGAGCTCTTAGAGAAAATCCAACTCGAAGTTTAGTGGCCGCGCTCATCGAGTGCAGCTCTTTAAAACAGTCTCTATAACGGGGTCGCTTTGGGCCCTGTTTTCATATCTTCTCTCAATAATTTCAAAAGTGACTTGGCCACGGTTCCGACCTTACCGTTTCCGATAGGCTTTCCCTCGTATTCAGTCACCGGCAAGACATCCAATGTCGTTCCAATCATCATCACTTCTTTTGCCGAAATCAGATCCTGTTCTGAGATGTCTTTTTCATTGATGGCCTTGATGTGCATTTGTGGAAACAAAGACTCAGCCAAGGCAAAAGTGCGCATCATGGTTGTGCCCTTAAGAATTTGATGAAGCTTCGGACGAATCAAATTCTGATGTTGATCGACCAAGACGATATTCTCAGTACTGCCCTCTGTGAGGAAGTTCGCTGAATCAAACCCCACGGTGAAGTCCAATTTGCGATCCACACTTTCTTTTTTCATCATGACATTCGGCAAATAGTTGCAGGTTTTGATCTGAGCCAACCAAGACTCTTTCGGTGGAATGGCGCTCTTGCCTACTTTCACGCCCTGCTCGTATTTGTCCTCAGAAGGACCTTTGAGTTCTGTGACGACCAAATACATTTGCGAGCCCACAGAGTCGTAAGGGTTTGTGGTGAAAGCTCCGGGTCCGCGAGAGATGTACAAACGAAGCAAAGTGTTCTCAACCCCCGCGTGGCGCGTGGTCTGCTTCAGGATATGGGCGATTTCATCCAAAGAATGCGGCAAAGCCAGAGCGATTTGTGCAGCCGAACTCTCTAAACGACGGAGATGCTCCTCCATTAGAAAGATTTTGCCATCGACCACCTTGAGGGCCTCAAAGACGCCGTCTCCCCTGTGCACCAAATGATCGTCAATAGGAACCATCATCTGCCCTGGTTCTTTGATCACGCCTCCCCACCAAGAGCTGTACATCGCAAGGTAAGCGTTCTGAGCCGGATAGTTCTTTTGCTCTAAGCGTTTGTGGATTTCTTGAGGGGTGATGAGGTCGATTTTCATAGGGACTCCTAAAGCAATAATTGTAGTGCTGAGCCCCACAGAGCGGGAGTTTTTTCTTTTTAATTTGACGACCCTCGCTAGAGGTCCTGACAATAGGCAGTGACTATCAGGGAGGAAAAATGTCATTCCGTTTACTAGTTCTATCAATCGCACTTGTGAGTTTGTCGGCCTGTTCAATGACGTCCAAAAGAAACCCGTCTCAAGAAGACATGAAAGTGGTTCTTAAGGACGCAAAAGGCAATGCGGTGAAGGAGGGCTCCGGTTCACCCACTGCCACTGGTGGAAAAGCATCCACTCCAATTAAGCCTGAAGGTGGCGAGCAAGAAGCCGCTGAAATGAAAGAAGCCGTGGCTGCGGCAGCTCAGCATATTCAAGACACCCATCCGACAACCAGCACGGCGACCAGTGCTCCGACTCATGAGCGCATGACTGGACCTGTTCCTGCTATGAAATCCCTAGGATGGCTCAAAAACGGAAACACTCGCTTCGTGAAAGGCCGCCTTCGTGCCGATGGCATCAGCAGCCGTGACCGCTTGCGCTTGCTTGCGGGCCAAAAACCCCATGCTGTGATTTTCGCTAGCAGTGACTCTCGCATTCCGCCAGAAGTGATTTTTGATCAAAAACTAGGCGAAGTATTTGTTGTAAGAACTTTGGGCCTTTCTTTGGGCGGCAACGTCATCAGCAGTATAGAATATGCTGTTCAAGACTTGGGAGCCAATCTCGTGGTCGTGATCGGTCACTCTCAAAGAGCCGACGACGGCTCATGGACTGCCATCGACAAAGTGGCTTCAGCTTTGGAAGAACGCTCTGCACTCTTGCGTGACGCCGTGGGCACTGGTGATGTAAAGATCCAGCGAGCTCTGTACAACTTAGAATCAGGAAAGGTTGACTGGCAATAATGTCTCAACAAGAAAAACGCAAAATTCTCATCACCACTGCTTTACCTTATGCCAACGGGTACATTCACCTTGGCCATTTGGTTGAATATCTTCAAGCTGACTTCTGGACGCGTTTTCAAAATATGCGAGGCAATGAGTGCATCTACATCTGTGCGGATGACACTCACGGCACCCCCATCATGGTTCGTGCTCGCGAAATGGGCATCACTCCTGAACAATTGATCGCTGCTAGCCAAGAAGAGCACACGAAAGATTTTGCGGATTTCCAAGTTGAGTTCTCTCACTATGGATCGACGAACTCTCCAGAGAACAAAGCTCTGTGCGAAGAGTTCTATGGCCACATGAAGGCCAAGGGTCACATCGACGTTCGCGATATCAAACAGCTTTACTGCAATCACGATAAAATGTTCTTACCGGATCGTTTTGTGAAAGGGACTTGCCCTAAGTGCAAGTCCAAAGAGCAATACGGTGACTCTTGCGATGTGTGTGGAGCGACTTACTCCCCTGCTGACATGACAGATGTTCATTGTGCTATTTGCGGTTCAACTCCGGTTGAAAAACTCTCTGAGCATATCTTCTTTAAGTTGAATGACTTTAAGAAATATCTCGAAGAATGGCTGCCGAAGCACACCGCTCCTGAAGTTTCTAAAAAGATGATGGAGTGGTTTAACGAAGATCTTCGTGATTGGGACATCTCTCGCGATGAGCCTTATTTTGGTTTTGCTATCCCAGGCACTGATAACAAAAAATTCTTTTATGTGTGGGTGGATGCTCCGATGGGGTACATTTCCTCCACTCTTCAATGGTGTAAAAAGAACGGCCGCGATCTTGCAGAATTCTGGAAGGGCGATAAAGCTGAGGTTTATCACTTCATTGGAAAAGACATCACTTACTTCCATACTCTGTTCTGGCCTGCTCTTTTGAAGGCGGCGGACTATCGTTCTCCATCCCAAGTGTTCGTTCATGGGCATTTGATGGTGAATGGCGAGAAGATGTCGAAGTCCAAAGGCACCTTCGTGGCAGCGCGAACTTACTTGAATCATTTGAACCCTGAATATCTGCGCTATTACTATGCGACGAAACTCAGTGGCAACGTGGACGATATCGACTTGAACTTGGAAGATTTCGTCAACCGTGTGAATTCCGACCTCGTGGGCAAAATCACGAACTTGGGTTCCCGTGGTGGCCAAATGTTGAAAAAGAAAATGGATGGAACAATGAGCACGCCAGATGCTGAAGGTTTAAAACTTCTCAAGCATGCTCAAGAAAAGAACGCTTCCATTGCGGCTCATTTCGAAGCCCGTGATTTCGGCAAAGGTTTGACTGAGATTCGCTCTTTGGCGGATGAAGCCAATAAGTACTTTGACGAAAAGGCTCCGTGGAAGACTCTCGAGTCTGATCCTGCGGGAACAAAACAAGTCATCACGACGACTTTGAATCTTTTCAGGATCTTGGCGATTTACTTGAAGCCTTTCTTGCCTCATTACACGGCGAAGGTTGAAAAGCTTATGGGCGAAAAGAATTATCAATGGGCTGACGCTCAGAAGATTCTTGAGAACCGCCCGATCGCTGACTATGAGCACTTGGCGGTTCGTATTGAAGCCGACAAAGTGAAAGCCATGGTTGAAGAAAGTCGTAAAATTAACGAAGAACTTCAAGCTCAGAAAAAAGCGGCTGCTTTGAAAGCTTCGGCTTCTGCACCGGCGGCGGCAGCGAAAGCGGCTCCTCCGGCTGAAGATCGCCATGCAAAAGCAGCTGAAATTGATTTTGCTGATTTTGAAAAAGTGGATCTGCGCATCGGCCAAGTGGTCGAGGCTGAGGCCATCAAAGAAGCCGACAAACTCTTGAGACTTAAAGTGGATATCGGAAACGGAGAAATCCGTCAGATCATCGCAGGCATCAAAGCCGCCTATGCTCCTGAGAAACTCTTGGGTCGCAAGGTCTTGGTTTGTGTGAACTTGAAACCTCGTAAGATGAAATTCGGAATGTCTGAAGGTATGGTTTTGGCGGCTGGCGATGGCGGAAGCGATCTTTTCGTTCTTTCTGCTGACGAAGGCGCTAAAGTCGGACAAAGAGTTAAATAATGTCTTTGGAGATCAAAGATAAGAAATCCCTTGAAGAGATCAGTGAGCTGTTTTTGCAGCTCGAAAAGTCTTCAAGGGATTTTTCTTTTGATCCTGCTCAGCTTAAAAACCTCAAGCATCTCATTAAGGACTTAAGCTCTTCTGCCAATCCCGACGTGCAACGTCTGGCGGATTTAGAGAAGCATCTTGTGCCGGAGATGACCCTGAAGCACTTTTCTTCCTTTGCTATCCCCTTCGAGCGCCTCTTGCATAAAAATCTGCAAGATGATGAATTCCTTATTATTGAAGACGATAAAGAGAATACAGAAGTTGAAAGACTCCCCTTGGTCTTTGTCCTTGATAATATTCGCTCGGCTTTCAACGTGGGCTCGATCTTTCGAACTGCGGAATGCTTAGGGGCTACCAAAATCTATCTTTGCGGCTACACTCCCCTGCCAACTCAGTTCAAGGTTGAAAAAACAGCCATGGGCACTCAAGACTATATTGAGTGGTCCGAAGGCGGGAAGCTTTTGGAATGCCTGGAAGAACTTAAAGATGAAGGTTATCGCATTGTGGCTCTTGAGACTGCAGCATCTGCTGAAGACCTCTATAATGAGTTTTCTCCAGAGCCCACGGCTTTCATTTTAGGCAATGAGCGCTTTGGATTAGATCCTGAAATTCTTAAAGTGATAGATGAGGTTCGCATTGTTCCCCTGCGTGGTCGCAAGAATTCTCTCAACGTGGGAGTCACAGCGGCCGTGGCAGGTTTTGAATGGATGAGGCAATGGCGAATCCAATCCAAGTAACTCCCATCGGGGTCTTTCACAGCAATCAGAAGCACCCTTACGAAGCTGGTCGACAACCCGACGAGCATCATTCTGAAGGCGTGATTGAACTCTTCCCGGGAAGCAACTTCGAACAGGCCCTCACGGGCCTTGAAGGTTGCCCACGGATTTGGGTGATCTTTTTGTTCCATCATAATGAGCACTGGAATCCGATGGTTCTGCCTCCCCGAGGTGGCAACCAGAAGGTCGGCGTTTTTGCGACGCGATCCCCTTACCGTCCGAATTCTATCGGCATGAGTTGCGTTGAAGTTTTAGAGATCTCAAAACTGTCTATCAAGGTGGCCGGGGCGGATCTTTTGGATGGCTCACCGATTTTAGATATAAAACCTTATGTGGCCTATGCCGACTCTTTTCCTGGCGTTGAACCGGCTTGGCTTGCTTCCGCAGAAAAGCATCAAGTTCGGTTTGCAGCAAAAGCTGAAGAAGAACTTCAATGGCTTGAGGCTCAGGAGCTTTCACAATTGAGGAGCTTTTTACTTCATCAATTGGAGTATGAGCCGACCAATTCAAAAAAGAAACGTGTCGCCTCCAACGAGGTAAGAAACCATCGTGCTTGGCCGAACCCTGCCTTTGTCATTGCTTACCGCACATGGCGGGCTCTTTTTGAGTTGCGAGAAAATGAAGTGGAAGTGATGGAGATCTTTTCAGGCTATTCAGATGCCGATCTCAGTTCAGAAGAAGATCCCTACCTGGATAAGGACCTTCATAGAAAATTTCAAAAACGCTAAGACTACCGGCCGCCCTTTTGTTTACTGCCATATTTCGTTGGCTTTTTTGATGACGCTGGTTTTCTTGCCTCAGCTTTTTTAGCCGCAGGTGCCTTTGCCGCGACTTTACTTGGAAGTTTTTTAGGTACTCCAGTGGGAACCGCGGGTCTCTGTACAGATTTTTGCTGTACTGATTTTTGTGGAACTGGTCTTTGCTGAGCAGTTCCTTGCTGAACTGGTCCTTTCTGAACTACTCTTTGAGCTGGCCGCTGGACCGCTGCCTGAGTTGCAGGCTGCTGCTTTGGCTTATCGCGCATCTCATAGGAAGCCCGACAATTCTTAGACAGTTTCTCTTTGTTTTGGCCAAGACAAGTATGAATGCGACCGCCGCTCGGCTGTACATTTGCACAAAAACGTTTGATGTCATTCGTACACAGACCTGCTTTAGGTTCTGCCGTCGCACTGTTTTTTTGTTGTGCAGATAAAGAAAGTGAGAAAAGCAAAGCTATAGTAAACCCCAGAAAACGAACCATGAAGCCCCCCATTGAATACCTAATTTACGACAAATGTAAGTATTTCTCAAAGACTTCTAACAGGAGACCTGGACCACGTCTCAATATGAAACGGACAAAAAGAAAAAGCCGGCTGTCACCGACTTCTTCTCTTTTAAATGCTTTTAGGAACTACATTCTGCTCGATGATTTCTTCTCTTCGATCTCTGCTTTACAAGTAGCAGAGAGCTCATTTTCATGCGCTTTCATACATTTCATCACGCGGCCTTTTCCTGCTTTAGTTTCAGCGCAGAATTTTTCAAAGTCATCATGACAAGCAGCTTTCACTTCCATCATCGCACTTTTCATCTTATCGCGAGAAGCTTTGCACTCTGCAGACAATTTGTTTTTATTTTTATGAAGACATTTGGCAATACGACCATCACCCATTTCAACACCAGGACAGAATCTTTCGATGTCGCCAGAGCAAGCGCTCATGTGACCGGCCATCATTTCGCCTTGTCCGTAAGCTGTGAAAGAAAAACCAGTGATCATCAAGCAGGATACTAAAAACGTTTTCATAGAAAGAACCCCCTTTTATATAGCTCGAATGTAACTCGAAGGTTCCGGAGATTCAAAGACGGCTCACAAAGCGTGTCTAGAGTCTGTATTTATTAGGAGACAGCATGCACTGTCCACGTTGCCCCCAGGGCCAAGGCCGTGAAGAAACTCAAGGACAACAGACACCAAATGTAGCTGAGTAAAATAAAAAGTCCGTCGCGCTCCATGTGTCCAACGGCACAAAACAAAATCGTCATCGCCGGGAACATGTTCGAAAAAGGAATGGGCAGAGGCAGCGCCAACAACAAGCCGTTCGTCACAAAGAGGCACATATTGAGAACGCGGAAGATTTGATAATCATACAGAAAGATCCAGCGCTCTTTAATAAATCGTGCGGCTTTTCGCCAAAATTTTTCTGCAACCTCAGAAACTTTGATTACGGTTTGGGATGAGATCTTCAACTTTTCAAAACGCTTCGGTAGCCATGGTGGTCTTTGGATATAGAGAAACCAAGCCACCAGACTCATCAAAATCCCAAAGGGAGTCGAAAGACCTGGAATGGGAATCGGCTGCATATAGGGAATACAGAGAAAGATCAGCAAAACGCTGTGCCCTTCTTCTCCCATCACCTCGAAGATGCGCTTCAAGGAGAGATCTCCTTTAACCGCTTCTTCCTGCAAGGCATCCATTGTTGCAACAAACCGACTTTTCACACTTGCCTTCCTCGAGTACTCCCCTTATCAAAGAGGAACCCAGTAAGTTGAAATCGAGTTGCTATTATACGGAGGAAGCCCTATGGATTGGAAGATTTTTGCGAGCACTTTTATCACAATCTTCTTAGCCGAGATGGGCGACAAGACTCAGTTCGCTGCTCTTGCTGCGTCATCACAAACAAAATCCATGACGACCGTGATGCTGGCCGTAGTTCTCGCCCTGGCACTTGCCGGAATTTTAGGCGTTCTCTTCGGGAAATTCCTAGGCAGCCTCTTAAGCCCCCAACTAATGAAATACGTCTCAGGAACTCTCTTCATCCTCATCGGAATATGGGTTTTAACAGGAAAACCATAAGCCTGGTCTACACACCCGTAACTGACACATTCTAAAAACAAAAAGGGAACATCACTGTTCCCTTTTTTATTATTTCGAATCTTCAAACAGAGCCAGGTCCAAAAACCCAGCTCCATTATCAATTTTCTATCTAGCCGATAGTTGCAATCAACTGAGCGATAAGCAATGAAACGACGCTCATTACTTTGATCAAGATCGCGATACCAGGACCAGAAGTGTCTTTGAACGGGTCACCTACAGTGTCACCAACAACTGCTGCTTTGTGAGCATCAGAACCTTTTGGATGACCTGGCAATCCACCTTTTTCGATGAATTTCTTAGCGTTGTCCCATGCTCCGCCGGCGTTAGCCATGAACAGAGAAAGAGTCGCGCCCACTGCCAAAGAACCTGCTAGCAAACCAGCAAGAGCTTGAGGTCCCATCAAGAAACCCACTGCTACTGGAGCAAGGATAGCGATCATGCCTGGCAAGATCATCTCGAAAAGAGCGGCTTGAGTTGCGATATCCACGATTTTAGCAGGTTGAGGCTCAGCCTTACCTTCTAGCAAACCTGGGATTTCTTTAAACTGACGAGCAATTTCTTTTACGATTTTTTGAGCTGCACGACCAACCGCAGTCATTGTTGTAGAACCAACAAGGAACGGAAGGATAGAGCCCAACAAGATTCCGATCAAAACTCCAGAAGAAGTCAGATCCAAAGACATCACTGCCATGCCGGCTTGTTCACGGATGTGATTCACTTCCATGTTGAATGCAGAGAATAGAGCCACCACAGTCAAGATCGCAGAACCGATCGCAAAACCCTTACCGATAGCTGCTGTTGTGTTACCAACCGCATCCAATTCGTCAGTGATGTCACGAACGTTTTTGCCAAGACCAGACATCTCAGAAATACCACCCGCGTTGTCAGCAATTGGACCGTAAGCATCTACTGTCATTACAACAGCAGTACCCGCCAACATACCTACAGCCGCCAAAGCGATACCATAGAGACCCAAAGCAGCGTCTGCGAAGTAAGCAGCAGCCACAACGATCAATATAGGAATAGCAGTGGATTCCATACCTACAGCCAAACCACGGATCACACCCGTTCCCGCACCTGTCAAAGCAGATTCAGCAACCAAGCGGATAGGTTTTGCAGCTGTGTAGTACTCAGTGATCAAACCAATAAGAGCTCCACCGAAAGCACCTGCTGCCAAGGCAACAGTTACGCTTTGAGAGATCCCGAACATCGGCATCAAGATGTAAGAAGCCGCAGTCAAAATGATTGGTGGAATGATCAAAGCATTGCGAAGAACAGTTGCAGGCTTGCCGTTTTTAAATACGCGTGCTGCAAAGATCACAACCAAAGAAATCACCAAGCCCAAAGTTGAAAGCAACAATGGTAAAGTTACGCCCGTCAAACGAACAACTTCAGCTTCGGTTCCTTCAGGCATCAACTTCACAAGACCAGCGGCAGGAATAGTCAATGCAATAGCCATTGCAGAAACGATCGCAGCAACCATAGACTCGTAAATATCAGCGCCCATACCAGCTACGTCACCAACGTTGTCCCCTACGTTATCTGCGATAACGCCTGGATTACGAGGGTCGTCTTCTGGAATGTTCTCAATCACTTTACCAGCGATATCCGCACCAACGTCAGCGGCTTTAGTATAGATACCACCACCGATACGCGCAAAAAGAGCGATAGATGAAGCACCCACTGCAAACGAGTGAAGAACTGTTCCGAGTTGAGCTTGTCCTTGGAACATCAAATAGATAACACCAAGACCAATAAGACCCAAGCCCGCAACGGAAAGACCCATCACGGCTCCACCATCAAGAGCAACCAACAATGCGGCAGCTTTTGAACCCGTCGAAGCAGCTTGTGTCGTACGAACGTTCGCATAAGTTGCAGCCTTCATACCGAAGAAACCTGCAAGCAAAGAAAGGAATGCACCCAGAACGAAAGACGCCGCAGCGACTCCGCCAAGAGCAAACCAAAGAGCAGCAGCTACGACGACAGCGTAAGCAGCCAAAACTTTGTACTCACGTACGAGGAAAGCCATTGCGCCTTCTCGGATGTAAGTCGCGATACGATTCATAGTCTCATTGCCTGTAGGCTGAACCTTCACGCGAAGGTATAAAGCCAAAGCAACGAGCAAACCAATGCCTCCAGCAATTGCGGGAGAGATCAGCAAAGATTCACTAAACATTGTTGTACTCCATGTCAGTTCTGTGTTTGATTTCTCGTTTAAATTACGAAGACTTAACTAACTAAAAACTGTGCCTCTAGTCAACGGATCGAAAGGTACGCCGTTCTTTTCTGCTACACGCCGCGTCCAGTTTTGGATGCAGCGTGTGGCAGAAAAGAACGGCGTACCTCCGGGACTTGGTGTAAACCAAATAACATGCCGTTGAATTTCGAAAGCTTTAGTGATGAAGAACTCTTACTTTCCCTTGCTGAGGGAGACAATGAGGCTTTGGACTATCTCTATGCGAGACATTCTGGCCGGGTTCTTCAATACGTAGAACGCCGAGGACTCAGCCCCGAACGGGCCCAAGACCTGCTGCAAATCGTGTTTTTGCAGGTCTATCGTAAAAAGCACCTCTATGATCCCCAGCATCCGGCCTTGGCCTGGATCTATGTGATCACCCGAAGTGAGCTAAAAGACTATAGAAATCGCGAAATGAAAGATTCCCTCGAATGGGACGATTCTTTGTCACAAACCGAAGACACCTCTCCTATAATGAATGAGTCCAAAGAAGAGGTCTTAGAGCTGCTCAAAGACCTTAAACCCAAGGAGCAAGAGGCCCTGAAGCTGCGCTACTTGGATGAACTCGAATACGAAGAGATTGCCCAGAGGCTTAAAGAAACGGAAAGCAATATCCGCCAACTGGTCAGCCGCAGTTTGAAGTTTTTAAGGAGACGACATGAAAGACGTTAAAAAAGATTTTCAGTCTTTTGTGAAAGAAGAGGGTTCAAAAGCGCCTTCCTCTTTGCTTGCGAAAATTCATGATGAAATTCAAAAAGCCGCGCCTTCAATGGGCACTGTTTTTGTGAAACTTGCCGGCATCCATCTGGTGGCTTCTTTATTGTCTTTGATGGCCTGTCCTCAATTCGGTGTGCACTTCGTAAATCATGGCCATGGTCTTATGCACTACTTCATGCAGATCAGCGAAGTTTATTGTTACATCCTCTGTGGAGCCTTCTATTTGGCGACCACTATTCTTTTAGCAAGAATGCTTTTGAATTTTGATGAATGGCTTGTGATCAAGCGCTCTCGGGCGGCTGTGATCATGACCGTGGCTTTGCTTTCTTTAGGGGCCTTTGCTCTGCATTCAAAAGAAGTGACTCTGGAACTCGCATTGTTGTGGCTCTTTGGTGCTGCTGTGGGTGGAGAGCTTATTTCTCTCTCAAAAACCGAGTGGAGAAATATTCCAAAAGCCATCATGATGGCGCGGGTTCGTCGTCGCCTTTAAAGTTTCAATTTAATTTCTAGAGGGAAATGATCCGAGCTGATGATGCTGTCGTGCACTTCAGCTTTGATAAGACTGAATCCTCGAACAAAGACATGATCGAGTTTCAAAAGACGTCCGTCGTTTTCAAAATCCACGTGTTCTAATTTTAAATCTCTGAAGATGCTCTTCATGATCATGTAGCGCTTGAAGTTCCAGGTATTGAAATCTCCGGCGAGGACGACAGGTCCGTCGAACTTGGAGATTTTCTCGGCGATTTCATAGAGGGATCTTGAAAAGGCTCCTGTTGTTACGAAATTCAAGACATGGGTGCAGACCATCAAAACGCGACGGCCTTCGATATTGTATTCAGAAAAAAGACTGAGCTTTGGTGTCAGCCAAAACATCTCTCTCGTTTTTGCGCGGATGAAGTCCACAGCTTCCGGCACATACTTGGAGCCGATGGCGACTCCCGTACTGGTGAGATCTTTTTTATAATGAAAACTTTGAGCTAAGTGCCACTCATAGGCCGAGAAATCTTCCTGCCAGAGTTTTGGCATGCGCGAGTCCACCAGGGCTTCTTGAAGCAGGATGAAGTCCTTCCCCTGCCCCAGAGATTGAAAATCTTTTTCGAAGATTCCTGCTTTTTGACCTTTGAATACATTCCAGACAAAGAGGTTCAACTCAGTCATGGCCAGAGGGCTTTGTTTGCTCTCGCCAATTTTGAGTAGAACCTTTTCGTGGGCCGGAATGATGTATGGAACCATCTATTTCACTCGATTCAAATAAGTCTCATCAACACTTGAGACTTGCAACTCAGACGCCTCTTTGCGCTCTTGTTCTGCAAGCAAGGTTGACAGATATCTTTCAGTATAACTTGGGACGATCACGACAATGAGTTTGCCTTTGTTCTCAGGCTTAGCCGCTTGACGAAGACCTGCTGCAATGGCGGCTCCGGATGAAATCCCCACGGGGATGCCTTCGGTCTTGATCACTTCTCTTGCCATCTTAAGAGACTCTTCGGAGCTGACTTGTTCGACGCCATCAACGTATTGCATATCCATGTTACCGGGAATAAGTCCTGCGCCGATCCCTTGGATTTTGTGAGGGCCTGGTTTGCCACCAGAAAGGACTGGGCTCTCTACAGGCTCTACGGCGATGGCTTTAAATGATGGCTTTTTGGCTTTGATCACTTGCGAAATGCCCATGATAGTGCCCGCAGTTCCTACGCCGCTAACGACCATGTCCACTTGACCGTCGGTGTCTCTCCAAATTTCAAGGGCCGTGGTTTCTTTGTGTACTTCAGGATTTGCTGGATTGTCGAATTGAGATGGCATCCAGCTGTTTGGATTTTTTTCTCTGAGCTCGAGAGATTTTGCAATGGCACCCTTCATTCCGAGAGGGCCTGGAGTCAGAACGATGTTCGCTCCAAGAAGAAGCAGCAAAGTTCTGCGTTCTTGCGACATGGTCTCGGGCATCGTGAGTGTGAGCTTATAGCCCTTGGCTGCAGCAATGAAAGCCAGCGCGATCCCCGTGTTGCCACTTGTGGGTTCGATGATTTCCATTCCGGCTTTGAGTTTGCCTTTGAGTTCAGCGTCTTCGATCATGGCCAAGCCGATGCGATCTTTTACTGATCCGAGAGGATTGAAAAATTCGAGTTTTAAAAGAAGCTTGCCTGGAAGCCCCTTGCCTAGTCTTTGCATTTCAACGAGAGGAGTTTGCCCAATGGTTTTCGTGATGTCGGAATAGGTTTTCATTAAAGGCCCTTTACGTTCTTTGGTTAAGAGGTCGGCATCTTTGGGAGTCGGAATTTGAGAGATGCCTGGCCTTTGTTCAGTATACCCACATCCAGTGTCAGAATGAAGGTTCTCGAGTGGAAAACTGTGTTTTAATTTTGTTATTAGATGCAGTGCTTTTGGGACTCTACTTTATGCTGGATGACTGTGTTCGGAATGAGGGCCGTTTCTGATTGAGACTCGGAAGCGCGTTTGACCACAGACAAAAAATCCGTGCTTTTTTGGGCGAAGTTGGATTTTTTCAGTCCACTCTAACTGCCTGCCCCTTGTCTTAACAAATTCTTAACAGCCAAGCCTTTGAAAGAACTAGGGAACTCTGTCGATTAAATGAACATTAGTGTATCGCCTAGAAGGTCACCGATGGGCTCCAAAGCTTATAGGTTTGAATAGAACATCGTATTTGCTGGCAAAGATCTTGCTTTACCTTCAGGTTATGAAAACACCTTATTTGCTTTCGAAGAAAACTGGCGTTCTTCTTTTGGCTCTTTCCTTTGGATGGAGTGGTTGTTCTTTTAAAAAGGATGACGGTAAAGAGGCCCCCGTTTTCACAGTGCAGGAGCAAAAGCTTTCTGTTTCGGAAGCACTTTTGAAGGGTGACAATGCGTCTTTTGATAAAGCTTTAAAGAGCATTCCCTATGAACAGATCAATGTTGAGATGACAAATGGTTCTACCCTTTTAGAGATCGCGGTGAAGACTTCGAATCTCTATGCTGTTGAGCAATTGCTTGCCCGTGGCGCTAAGCCTTTGACCATCGTGAAAGCTTCCAATGAAACGATCATCTCTCTTGCTAAAAAGATCAATGTGGCTATTGCGAATATCTTGATCGCCAATGTTGATGCGCGCAAGGCTGAGGCTCATAAGTTGATTCAAGAGCGCGACTATCGCGCTGCCTTGAAGGTTTTGAGAACTCAGCTGATTCCATTTGCTTCTTTACTCTCAGGTCCCGACAATTTCTTGGGGATGTTTCTTAAGCAAGAGAAGACCTTGAATACGGATACGGCTGGTGTGTTGACGGCTTTGATTGAAGGGTCTTCTTTGTTGGCTGGTCATGAAGATAAATTGGTGGTTCTTTCTACTGGACACCTCTCAGTCATCGATGTGGTCTTTGCTCATTTTCAAAAGAACTCTTTAAATGCTTCTGAACAGGCTATGAACGCTCTTCTTTCTCAGACGGCTTCTCAAGACTGGGGCAAGGTTCTTGGACTTATCAAGAAGTATGAGCTGAAAGCTTCGGCTTCTTTGAGCTCCCTTCAGTATTCTTATATTTCGGTTCTTGTTCGCGAGTCTGTTGCCGGTAAAGATGTAAATGTTCAGGCTGTGGGAACCACTTTGGCCGCTCTTAAAGACCTTGCGACGGATGGCGTGTTCTGTCTTCAGTGTGTGGAGAGTGTTTTGAATACGCCTTCTTTGAATAAATCTAAGAAAGATTTGATTCGTGAGCTGATGACTCAGTCGAGCGAGGCTCCTGCCGAATTCCTGAAATATTTTGTTGGTCATGTGAGTCCTTCTGACTTTAAAGATATTGTTACGGCGATGCCTAGTGCTCTTGTTAAGAACCAAGGGAGTGCTTTGGACTCTAATTGGAGCCTTGAAGAGTATCAGAGCTTGAAAGCTGCGGGATTGAAGATGTCTCCGGAGCAGGCGGTTTCTAATCTTGTGCGGTTGTTTGAGTTGAGACATCGTGATGATGCTCAGGCTTCAGCGGCACTTTTGGCTTTGAGTAGTGATCTTGCAGTTGGTAAGTCGGCTTTGTCTCAGGAAGTGCTTGAGACTGTTTTTACTAATGAGTTCTTTTATGTTTTTAATAGCGGTTTAAAAAAGAAAGACTTCTTCAATATTCTGACTATTTTTAACGGCATTCCAGTTTATGGACTAAGAATTTTAGCCGCAGATAAGTCTGTCGTTCACCTTAATCCAATATATTTACTATCGTATAGAGAAAATATTGTTGCCACCTCCAGCATTTCAGTAAAAGTACGCGCCCTTGAAGTCACTAATTCAGTTATAGGCGTTCTTACAGATCCAAATGAATTATGGTTCTTAAAGTATTCTGGAGACAGCATCTCAACGCATGATATGCTCTGGCTAAGTCTTATCGATACCAAATTGGGAAGATTGACTTTGATTCCTCAGCTTAACAATCCAACAATAAAAGATATCGTGGAAACATGGATTGGGTCTGCAGATCCAAGTTTAAAAGATATAAGACCTCTTCTTGAGAAATCTAACAAAGACTTTCTATCTAGCGCAAAATCAGCTAGAGGAAAATATCTGTTGGCCCTTTTAAGAAGTTCAGCAAAAACAAGCAATAATCTTTTACTCACTGAAATGATTTTTAATATGAGAACAAACTCTGATCTTTCTGAGGAGTCATATGAACAAGATCTGGCGGCCTACCTTTTAAAAATTCGCAATCCACTTTTATTAGAGGACGCATTTGAGAATCTATTTATTTCTTACCTTAAAAAACAAAACCCTCGCTTCGGCCTAGCCTTAACTGGAAGAAGTAGCGAATACATCGCTTTCCTGAGCGGCCAGTACACAAAAGATCCTTTGTGCAACTCAAACCACGGCGATAAATATCAGAATGTATGTGCTACCTTGGATGCAATGGTAAACAATTCCAGAACTGATGGAAAATCGGGAGCAATTGCAGCTTTCGATCCCAACTATTGGATGAACCAAAAATCATTAGCTCAAAAGATTTTTGCACACGACAAGCTAACAATGTCCGCACTAAATGATGTGGCTCCCCTCGCGACAACCAACGCTTCAATCAAGTCATTCTTCGAAGAACATTCGTGGCTAAAAGACATTAAAATCTACCAGGGCGAAAAGCCTCAAATTACAACAGAGCCGGATTACGGCTCTGCGAAGAAGCCAAGACTCTAAAAGTTTTCTATTCTTAGATAGAGAATATTAGTTCTGGATGCGAGAGTTCTTCCCAAGATCTCTCGCCACTTCCGCACTCGATGACAACGATCCCAACACCTTTGATATCTGAGGCATAACAACACCCTCAGCATAGACAGACTCGGCCTTCTTAAGGGCAGCCTGGGTCATTCTTTTTCTCATGTGATCATTCTCGATCATTTGAAATAAAGCGTCAGCTAATGCTTCCGGATTTTTATGCGGAACTAGCAAACCGTTAATGCCCTCATCAATGATATCCACGACTCCGCCCGCCTTTGTTCCAATCACGGGAACTCCAGAAGCCATGCCTTCGATAATCACTCGGCCGAAGGTTTCTGCTTCTGAGGCCATTACTAACACATCAAGACTTGCCATGATCTCGGGCACATCTTGGCGGAAGCCCGTGAAGACCACAGTTTTTTCAAGGCCATTCTGCTGAACATAATCGCGAAGACGCTGTCCCGTGCCTTTGTTGTTGAGAGTGTCTTCACCAACGAGGATAATACGAAATTGCTCAATACCACGTTGCTGCAAGATTTTTGCAGCCTCCAGCAGCGTATCTTGCCCTTTGCCCGCATCAAGGCGACCAACAAGTCCGATTAAAACTTGATTGGCTTGAGTCTGCCATTCTTGACGAAGTTTATCTGATCTCTTCTTTGGAGAAAACCTCGAGAGACTTACGGCATTGGGAATGACCTCAAGCTGCTTATCGCTAACAGGCAAATACTTGAGTAAGTTTTTCTTATGAACCTCTGTTAAGCAGATCAACTTACTCAAGGAACTATAAATCCACTTGTGCATGAAGTCCTTCTTACTCAAACCAACGAAGGTATGAGAAAGCCCCACGATGCGCGGGGGATGATCTAGACCGATCAACGCCAATCGCAAATACCAAAGGTCATGCAACTGTTGAACCAAGACCACTCTGATTTGGGATCCTTTCAGGATTTTACGTAATGCCAGAGCTCGGGAGAAATACGACTTTTTGCCGCCAGGGAGTTCTTGAAAGTCCATGCCTTTTTCGCCGAGTTTCTTTTCCAAAACGGCGCCGGCCGAAACGCAGGAGAGGACTCCTTGAGCCTTAAAGTACTCGGCCATTTCAAGAGCAACCATCTCTAAACCGCCCCAAGAGGAGGAGAGGCAGATTTGTAGGATTTGATAGTTCTCTTGCATGAGGACCTCTTTCCTGGAGTTAAAGGAATATGGTCTCTCCCTATTGCTCAAACAGCAACGTTTTTAGAGTTTTTCTCGAGTGAAATGGTGTCTTTTGCCTTAAACTCAAAGAAGTAAATATACAGACGTTTAAAAAAACCTGAAGACAATTCAACCTATAGCAGACCGGCAGCATCAATGCGGAAACTTTGCGGAGTCCAAAGTAGCCCCTACCGACCAAGGCTTACCCTACCGTCGGTAAAGCTTTACATTGGTTTCAAATGGCAATGCTTCCAACCTGTATCCCATATACTCGTCGTTCCCGATATTGAATTTTTCTGCCTCTCGGGGAAGAAGAATTACATAATCAATGTCAAATTTATTCGCCATTCCAAAAAAATCCTCAGGAGTTGCCTGAATCTTTCCATCTCGAAGGCTGTCATCATAATTCACATAGGTTTGCACCTGGTGTTTTCCTAATGACGAGTAAATGAAATTTGTACTGGCTACAACTTTGGAATTCTCTGGAATTACCACCGCAATTTGATCCAGCGAGGGCTGAAACTCTTCCTTGATGTTGAAAAACACGAAATCATAACTCCAAGTTCCTACCAGATAAAAACACATCATCGAGAGTATGTGATTGTAAATAATGACTGGAACCCTTTTAAAAAAGATCAATCGTTGCCAGTGTTAAAATGTGTGCGAGATTGGTGTGTGGTCAACGTCCAGCCGAAGTAGGTAAATAATCTCACGACCACAAGTCGACAGACACCAACTAAAATGCCAAACCTACCTTAAACATCGAGACTATTGAAATGCGTGTACTCTTTGACTAAATCCTTCAGAAGGGCTTTCACTTGCTCGTTCCGTCCTTCGCGGCAAATTTCTTGAAGATGCAAAAGCTTAGGGAATAAGACCGAAGCCGGCACAAAGTCTTCTTCTGCACGCATAATGCGCGGATGCTCTGTGCTGCCCACATTATTTCCAATAAGAAGCTCTTCGTAAAGCTTCTCGCCAGGACGCAAACCAATAAACTCAATAGCAATATCACCAGTGCCCTTGACTGGATCGCGAACATCCAATCCACTCAACTGAATCATCTTCCGTGCAAGATCGAGAATCTTTACGGACTCGCCCATATCAAGAACAAAAACATCGCCACCTTGCCCAATGGTACCTGCTTGCAGAACAAGTTCAGCGGCTTCTGGAATTGTCATAAAGTAACGAGTAACATCTGGATGAGTTACTGTCACCGGCCCACCATTACGAATCTGCTCACGGAACAACGGAACGACTGAACCTGACGAGGCCAAGACATTTCCAAATCGCACCATACAGAATCGAGTAGAATGTGTCTTGTCATCGGATAAAGCCTGGAGAATGATTTCGGCTAGGCGCTTAGTTGCTCCCATTACGTTCGTAGGCCTCACGGCCTTATCTGTAGAAATCAGAACAAAGTTTTGAACTCTATTTTTTATAGCTGCTTGTGCTGCCGACAATGTGCCAAAAGCATTATTCATAACACCAGCAATGGAATTCCCCTCTACCAAAGGAACGTGTTTGTAAGCCGCCGCATGATAAACAGTTTCGACCTTCTGAGCGGCCATAACACGTTCTAAATGTTCCTGATTGAGAACATCTCCAAGAACACTCACCAACACAGAGTGTGGAGAGTGACGACGTAGTTCCTGTTCGATTTTATAGAGCGCGAATTCGCTTTGCTCAAACAGGACTAATTTTTCAGGAAGATTCACGAGAATTTGACGACAAAGCTCTGAACCAATAGACCCACCGGCTCCAGTTACCAAGACCACTTTGTCTTTGATACAAGCCGAGATGAGGTCCGGGAATGGAGGCACGGGATCTCTCCCAAGCAAGTCTTCAACACCGACTTCGCGGATATCTTCGATACGAACTCGCCCATCAACTAACTCGCCCATACCTGGAAGAGTCTTTAGAACAAGATCTTTTCCTTCAAACTTTTGGATGATTTCTTTGCGTCGAGACCGGGTTGCTGACGGCATCGCTATCAAAAGCTGACGACAGTTCTTTGCTGCCATCACTTTTAATGCGTCTTCAGGACTATAAATTCTTATTCCTGCGACATTGCTACCATGAAGCTCTTTACTGTCATCAAAGAAAGCAACAGGTCTAAATTCCGGCCCAGACATTAAGGCAATAGCCGTCTGCATTCCGGCACGACCCGCACCATAAATAGCTACCGGTTGGCGGCGATCATCCTCAAAGCGCTCAAGGCTACGCATTAAACCCCGAGCAAGAAAACGACTTGAAGCTATATACGCAATCGCGATCACCCAATAAATGATAACAGACGATCGAGGCAATGCCGAGGCTCTCCCCATAACAACCACAGCCATCAAAAGCAGGACTGAAAGGGTCACACCGTAAAAAACAGTGTAAATGATCTTATCATCTAGATACCGGATAACTGCACGGTACAGACCTATACGAATAAATATAGGTACGGTAACAAACGGCACGGCAAAGAAAAGCCACCAATAAGTGGAAATATCAGGGTTGAATGTGCCAACGCGCAAAGCCACTGCAGACCACAATGCAAGAGGCAACAAAAAAACATCACACAAAAGCATGAGAAGAATTTTGATCCGTCGTGGTAGTCCCGCGATTCTAAAAAACATAGCGCATCAACCCTTTTATCGAGAGATAAATATCTCCTTAAGGGTCAAAAATATCAACTTTAAATCCCCAAGGAATGAAGCGTTGGAGGCATACTCGAGGTGGTACTTGAGCTTTATTGGCAGAATTTTTTCAATATAATCTTTTTCGGGTTGAGTAGATGTTCCCAGAATCTCATTTTCGTCCTTAAACTCAATCGAAGCCCTATCGGTGATTCCTGGACGCACAGAAAGTGCTACTGCCTTGATACTTGCAGGATATTGCTCGACGTACTTTGGAACTTCTGGACGCGGCCCGACGAGGCTCATTGTTCCGCAAACCACATCGATCAATTGAGGCAATTCATCAATTTTATACTTTCGCAGAAACTGTCCCGATGGTGTTATGCGAGGATCCGCACCTATAGTGATCTGCAGGCCCTTAGCTTCCGCATCAGAACGCATTGTTCTAAATTTATGAATACGAAAGGGTACACCATTTAAACCGACTCGAACCTGCCTAAAAAAAATGGGACCTTCAGAGTCTCTCTTAATCCACAGAGCCACAAAAGTAAAAAGAGGGCTCAGGATCACAAGACCGATGCTTGCACAAAATGTATCAAATAGCCTCTTCCCAAACCACACGTACAGCCTCTATTTCCAATTAAAAAAAATAACCCACGAAAAGACCACAAACACCTGAGTAATTGTCCATGTTATGACTTGAGGCATCCTTTCGTATCCAATGTCAAAGTGCTTCATGATTTTTTCCGCACTCAAGCCGACCCCCTGAACTGCTCCCCACAATATAAAATTTTTGGTCGCGCCATGCCACAGACCACAAAGAATCATAGCACAAATAAGATTCAGGACTTGGCGAACAAAGCCTTTTCGATTTCCACCAAGAGGAATATAAACATATTGCATGATCCAACTTCCCAAGGTCATGTGCCACCTTCTCCAGAAGTCTGCAATAGTAACTGCTCCCCACGGAGATCGAAAGTTCTCCTTTAACTCGATACCCCATACTAAGAAAATCCCCAAAACCAGATCAATAACACCTGAAAACTCTAGATAAAGATTAACATAATGCCAAAGCCCCAATAAAAAATATGGAACTACCAAAAATCGTTGAGCATCATCAATAACAGGTTTAGGTATATATGTTCTAAACACATAAAGAAGTATCCCAACCTTAAGAAGGCCCTTTAAAAACCGCAAACCCCCTTTGTCCCAACTCCCATGAATGTCAGGAAGATTTCTACCTAAATCTATAGGACCCATAGATGTCTTTGGATATGACATCACTAAAAAAATGTGTTCTTTTATCCAGCTCCTAAAACTGACTCGATCGCCTACTAAAACTTCATAAAGATGAGCACTAGCTGCCAAGACAATATAAGACCATCCAAATACTCGAGCCGAGAAATGAGAATGGTTCAATGATATGAGTCCAAAGGCATATATAAGTGGGAAAAAGACCAAAAACTTAAATTTCTTTATGGGAGTTTTTGACAAGAACAAGAGCAATAATATATTCGATGCAATCAATGCCGAGTACATGATCACCTCTCGAGATTCATTTGTTAAAATGAAAAAAATAATACTTATAAGTACAAAAACAGCTCTTCGGTAGTGTTTAGGTATTGCTGATGCAACCAGCAAACTTACAAGGAAAAAGAAAATCAATGACAACATCATTGTGGCGATCCCCACAACTTCTTAAAGCAAGAAGAGCTCACTACTCGGTCAATAATCTGTGAAGAGCCATACTCAGTAAAGTGCATAGTATCTGCAAATAGATAGGGCGTCTTACCCATGTCAGTAAGATCAATAATTCCGACACCTGAGAAATAGTTTTTGTACAAATCATAGAACATTGAAATTTGCTCTTTATATTTTGGATTCTGAGAGAGAAAATATCGTTCATTGAGAGGCAACAAGACTAAACAGGTTTTAATCCTATTTTTATTTTCTTTTATTATCCTTGAGAAAGTATGCGTAGGCTCAATATAGAAGTTGATATCACTCTTAAACTCACGTCCCACAAATTTAGAATACAGGCCCTTCTCAACATCATACTCCAGAGGGGTAGTCGCCTTAAAATCTCCCTTATCGAAATCACTTATTTCTGCGGTAACACTTCTCCACAACTCAAGGCTATCTAGAAAAAACCCTTTTGCGATTACGTACAAAAACTCAAAGATATTTTCTTGCGCACCAGTCGTCCCATTCGGCACAAATCTATTCATGAAACGCACCGACAAAGCGCTCCTATATGCCATCGCGATATCTGTAGAGGCTGGGCCAGTGGTATAGTAAATAGGATTAACAAAAGCCAAGATCTTTAGATGATCTATTCTTTGCTGTGAAACTTGATGAGCCATCAGATATCCCAAGGTCTTCAACCCTCGATGTGCTCCAATAAACTGGTCAAACTTATAACCATTTTGTCGAACAAAAAACGGTAATGCATGAGATCCAGTCGCTTCAGAGGAGCCAATCATGACATTTCTCACATTACAAGATCTCACCCAAAATAGAGCAGATACCCGCTGGTATTCAACTTCAGACTTTGAACTAATCTCTCTATACCACGAACAATTGTCTGCCGGAAGATAGAACTCCGAGTACCATGCAACCAGCGAGAGCATCGCCCAGCCAATAAAAAAGGAAGAAAGACAGCCTAATACAAATACTTTAGAAGGCTTCATAGATCAAAGGAGCCGAAGTAAGTGGATAATACATCATAAAAAGACCCAGCAACAAAAAGCCACTTAGAGTCCCCAGAAAGAATACAAACAGAATAATCCATTTTCGCGTATCCCTATGGTTTTCCGTTCTAGACTGCCAAAATTTCACGAATTGCTCCTATTACGCGCTTCTGATCACTAAGTGTCATTTTGGTATACAATGGCAAACTCACGGCTCGCTCATAGTTACTCATAGCATAAGGAAAATCCTCCGGTTTTAGGCCGTAGGTGTCACGCCAATATGGATGCAAATGAAGCGGAATAAAGTGAACGCTGGTTCCTATCCCCCTCTCTGACATTTTAAAAATAAACTCGTCGCGAGAAATCTTATTGGTCTTCAAACGCACAACGAATAAATGCCACGAGTGGAGATCCTGCTTTCCCTCTGCGTGCGGTGGCATCTCCAAAGGTAAATCAGCCAATTCTGTCATATACAGCTCTGCCATTTCTTGGCGCCGCCTTTGAAATTCATTAGCTTTTTTAAGCTGATGAATTCCCAAAGAAGATGCAATATCCGTAAGGTTGTACTTAAATCCAGGCGCTACAACTTCATAGTACCAAGATGGTTTGGTCGATGTGTATCTATCAAAAGCATCGCGACTGATGCCATGCAGACGCATGATTTTCATTCTCTTGGCAAGGTCCGCATTTCGAGTAACAATCATTCCACCTTCGCCAGTGGTAATTGTTTTTGTTGCATAGAACGAGAATACCGTAACATCTGTATCCAATGTTCCGATCATCTTACCTTTATACAGCGTGGGTAAAGCATGAGCCGCATCTTCTACAATTCTAAGGTTGTGCTTACGCGCAATAGCAATGATTCGATCCATATCACAAGATAAGCCTGCAAAATGAACAGGAATGATAGCCTTGGTCCGAGGGGTGATTTTTGCTTCAATCTTATCCGGATTAATATTAAATGTTTTTGGGTCGATATCTACAAATATAGGATGAGCACCAAGATAGCGAATCACTTCTCCACTGGCTGTAAAAGTATAGGTTGTCGTAATCACTTCATCACCAGGGCCAATACCTAAAGCTTCTAAGGCTAAGTGCAAACCAGCCGTAGCTGAGTTTACAGAAATGGATTCGAGTCCTCCGCCTAGAAATGCGGTGAAATCAGCTTCAAACTGTTTTGTTTTTGGACCTGTCGTCACCCAACCTGAACGCAGGGAGTCGACAACTTCTTGAATTTCTTCTTCACCGATATCAGGCAAAGCAAAGGGAAGGAATTTTTCCATTTTTCGAGGCTAGCATTCTGTTTTTAGGTTGTCACAAATTCCTAGTGAAGCGACGAGTTAATACTTTCCTTCACCAAACCAATTCCTAGGCGGACACAAAACTCAGTCCATGAATCGGAAATCAATTGCTGACAAGCCTGCACAATTTTCTTTATAAGAGTACTCACTCAGTAAAAACAATGATGGTATTGTTCACAAAGGTTATATGGCAGCTCTGAAATACAGACCAGAAATCGACGGCCTTCGAGCTATTGCAGTTCTATCAGTATTTTTGTTCCATTTAGAGGCCGCCTGGCTTCCGGGCGGCTTTGCAGGAGTAGATGTTTTTTTCGTGTTATCTGGTTTTTTAATCACCGGAATTCTAGGGCAAGATATCACATCGAGCAACTTTTCCCCCAAGGTCTTTTACACTCGAAGAATTAAGAGAATTTTACCTCCTCTGTATTTAGTCCTGCTGATCACAATACTTGCTGGGTCTGCCATTCTTTTAGACAACGACTATGTTTACCTTAGCAACTCAGTTACAAAAATTCTGCTCTTTATCTCAAATATATTTTTCTATCAGACTGGAGACTACTTTGCGCCACTCGCAAATGAAACACCACTCCTACACACCTGGTCCCTAGCCGTTGAGGAGCAATTCTACTTCTTTTGGCCTTTATTATTGATCGTTCTCTTCCGCTTCAGGCCCTCCATTCGCATATACTTACTATTTGCCTTTACCCTTTCCTCTTTTTTAGTGGGAGAGTTTTTTCTGCGAATACATGTCAACAAGTCCTTCGCTTACTATTCGATATTCACCAGAATGGGGGAACTCTCGATTGGAGGCCTGCTGGCTTTTAAGCTCCAACAGAGCCCCCTCCAACAATCTCAGGAAATCATAAAAAGAATATCTCAATTTTTGTCACTCTTAGGCCTGTCTTTCATTCTATGCTCGTTTATTTTTTTGAATGAAAGGTCTCTCTTTCCTGGACTAAACGCGCTCCCCGTAACTATGGGCACGGCTCTCACGCTATGGAGTATGCAGCTTAATGAACGTGATATCTTAAAAAAGTTCCTCTCGAATCCTTATCTCGTCTATGTCGGAAAGATCTCATACTCCCTGTACTTATGGCACTGGCCAATTCTCGCGTTCATGAGATATGTTCGAGGAAGTTACCAATTGCCCCTAACATGGATTTTTGTCGCCATCATTGCTACTTTTACATTTGCGACATTATCTTATCGCTTCGTCGAATGCTGGGCGAAAAAAAGTCATTTATCTTTTCAAAGCAGCTTTTTATGCATACTCGTGCTCCCAGGGCTTTTCATCTATGCCATAGGCAAAACACCGATCTGGCTTGGCACCCCTGACAAACAAAAAAAAATCTACCTTACCTATGGAGGCGATGAGATTTGTCACGGCAAAATAGCCGATTGCATCAAAGGAGATCCAAATAAAACACCTCAATTTCTTGTATTTGGAGACTCCCATGCTGCGCACTACAACTATTTTATTGATAAACTTGGAAGATCCGAAGGCTGGTCGGCAAAGTTCATTACCGCAAGCAGCTGTGGTCCGGCCTTCGAGTATGACTATAAAAGACTGCCCAACTGGGCACAAAAGAGCTGCTCCGAGCTCCTCTCCTATGCAAGGCATCATTTCAAAAAATATAAAGCAGTTATTATCGGCGGAAGATGGGATTTTCAACTAGGCTTAAATAACGACATCCAGAGTGATCCAGAGTTTCTTAGTAAGTTTATTCTAACCTTAAAAGAGATAACGTCGTCCGGAACTCAGGTTTTCATTCTGTCACAAATACCGATACTGACCAACAGCCCCCTCCGCTTTGAGAAAGCAAAAAATCTCCATATTCCGGTTGATCTCAATGAGGCGCCTCAAGCTGCCATCGCCAATAAAATAATCCAATCTGCCGTAAACAAAATCCAAAACGTCATATGGGTGGACACCGCGACCCCGATACGCAAGATGAGTCATGGCATCTTTCTACACGGAAAACTCATATATATGGACAACAACCATCTTAACCAATATGGCGCGAGCGCTTTAGCTGAGGAATTCAAGGAGACATTCTCTATCCGAGCAAATTGAGAGGGGCATAGCGTAGCTACACAAACAGAAATAAGATTGTTCTCTGACCCAAGAATCTCAATTTTAGCAGGTGACACCGGTCATTAGCACTCTTTTGAGTCCGTCAGTCTTCAGAAACTTCAATTAACAACCTTATAGTTTTCCAAGGGCCTGACCGCCAAAATACCTCTCAGAGTCGCTGCGACATCTAGAGATGCGCTTCCCAAAAATACCCACAAAGTTCATCAATTATTTTTCCTTCTTCTTCTGGTTTACTTACCCCAAAAAGAATGTAATCTAGGAACGAACCGCCAAAAGTAGGCTCAAAGCATGACCACTGCACCACATATTGAATACTCAGCGTTAGTAGATATTGATATCATTATTCCATGCCGCAATGAAGAGAATCACATCTCTCAAATGCTCGACTCGGTCCTTCAACAGAGGTACCCAATATCTAAAATGAATATCTACATTATAGACGGTATGAGTACCGATAAAACATTGGATGTCGTTGAAAGTTTAGCAGCTGAGCATAAGAATATTTACGTTGTCCAGAATCCCTTCAAGACAACTCCTCATGCTTTAAATATAGGCATCAAAAATTCAAAGTCACCATACATAGTTCGAATGGACTGCCACGCCGAATACCCACCTAATTACCTTTACAGACTCATCACTGAAGCTTTGGCTTCAGGGGCGGATAATGTGGGCGGCTCCATAAAAACTGTACCATCTGAAGACGGGGCCGTGCCCAGAGCTATTGCAATAGCTCTTCAACTTCCCATTGGAGTCGGGAATTCAAGATTTAGAACTGGTGGCACAACTGAACCGATAGAAGTCGATACCGTTCCCTTCGGCTGCTTTAGAAGAAGCATATTTACAAAAATTGGCCTCTTCGATGAAGAAATGCTTCGCAATCAAGATGATGAACTAAATGCTCGAATCCGGAAAAACGGTGGGAAAATCATCCTCCTCCCGGATATCGAGATCATTTACTTCGCAAGATCTAATTTAAAATCTCTTTGGACCATGTTTTTCCAGTATGGCGAATATAAAATGCGCTCAAATATTAAATCTGGTTCTATTGTATCCCTAAGGCAATTCGCCCCCGGCCTACTTGCCTTATCAATAGTCATTGCAAAGATTCTTCTGTTTAGCCCATATCCTTTGCTGGCCTTTACACCTGATTTGTTTTATTTCTCTGCCATATATTCTTATTTTTTCATTTCCAGAAATAACGTCTTAAGACATACTTCTTTAAAGGACAGAGTATTGTGTGCCTTTGCGGTAAATACCATGCACCTCTCGTATGGCTTCGGTTTTCTCTATGGCATTTATCTCTTCTTAAGAAAATCAAAAAAAAATGACATCAAACTTTCCAGATAAAACGTCTAGGCATGAGATGCAACAAATATTAGATTCGAGAACTTCAAAAAACTATTCTATTTTTTTAGTGCTAGCACCTTGCATCACTTATTTTCTTGTAAATCTATTTTGGCTTCTTCCCCCCACACCGCCTAGTGATCCGTTACAGTATGCCGCTCCAGCTCTTTCTCCGGAGCTAGGATTTCTTTATCTAGACCGACTAGGGCTTTGGCTTTGGTTGCGCTTTTTTGCAAGTCTATCAATAGAACCTTTTTATGTTGCAGAAATCGGAACATTAACCAACACCACTCTGATTCTTTTATTTGGGGCAACATGGCTTACTGTCCGATTTGGCTCTCTTGCCGCAGCCCTTTTTTCTTTCCTTTTTATTCTGTCTCCTCTATCGCTGGGTATTGCTTCCTATACTTACCCTATGCAATTAATGACGCTGGTTTTACTAATCACAGTGATTCTTTTAAGCGAAACAAGAAAAACAGCACTACCAGCAATTGGCGGCATTGGATTTGGCATTGCTCTCTTGTGTAAAATCCAAGCCTTTTCATTTTCATTCTTTCTTTTCTTAGAAATACTAAAAGACAATAAAACAGTACAAAAAAAGATGAAGAGCCTATTTACTCTGGCAATCTTTACGGCAATTGGAGTTGCACTTGTATTTGGAGCAATATATGCCTTGGATGGAGCTAAATCCATTAAGTTTGTCATTTCAGAATACTTCAATGGAACAAATGAACGTCAGCTTAAGGGGAGAGCGTTGGGAGACATCCCGCCTTTTTACAAATTGCTGATTGAACCCTCGGGGTTCATTGCCTTCTTAGGCTTTTTCATTCCGTACTTCATAGATCGCGATAAACGCATTTTACGACTTTCTCAAGTTGCAACCATACAGGCAGCCGGAATACTATTGATCTACTTGATAACTCAAAGGGGTGGGCCACTAATAACGAATTACTGGTACGACACATTTATTTTTGGGATCCTCTCTTTTTCAGCAGCAGCCCCCCGGTGGATAAAAAGGCATGCTTCCTCTCTCATTCCATTCGAAAAAAATCTTCCTCTATTTTTTGTTTCGCTCTCCACGATGTCACTCCTGTCCGCAGCAGCGGAATATCGTTACGGCTGGAAAGGACTGCCCGAGACTTTGTTAACTCTTGTACTATTAGCGTCCGTTTTCCTTATCTTAAGAAAGATGCCTTTCAATAGAAAAATCACGTCATGCTCGATCTTTTCAGTTTTAATTATCATTGCAATAGCATATTCCACAAAAGATTCAGTCGCACAAATTGCAAGTAAAATTGCATTTTCAACTCCTTTTCATGAGGCCGCGCGCCTTTTGACAACTCTACCGGAAGAAAGAAAAGTTTGGATCAATTTGCAGTTCGAACGCCCCGCAAGTGAAGACCCATCATGGCGAACTGAAGACCTTTATTTTCAAGTTTACAAGAAAAACCCGCCAAAAAACACCAACAAAGTCTTCTCAAAAAAAGAACCACAAGAATTCGATATTTTGGTGACAGACAGTTATGAGCTGGCAAAACAATTCAATTCACACATCATGTTAAAGCCCAGAACTGTTTGGATTTTAGATCGAACAACGAATACTTTTTCTACAAAAGACTACTAATGTGCATCTAACTCTTAATATATATTTTTGGAGCATGGCTAATTACCCTAACTGCCTCAGATAAATTGAAGCCGATAACAGAAGCATACCACTCTAGAGATTTCCAGCGAGGCTGATTTTCCATCTGCACGCTTCTTAAGGCGTCTTCTCTAGAGATGACGCCCTCACGAATTTGGTGACTTCGGAAGGTATCGTTTTCAGTAAACCCAGCAATGGTATAATAGATAAGGTTGTAAAAGGCAGCCGTTCCATCTCCAATTCGCCAAGAAGTCCCTGCCTCAGGATCCAATTCCCAATTGTATTGAGATGTTAAGGTGTTGATAATCTTCTTCTCTTCCCAATATTCATAGTCAAATGTTTGAAAGAAATCATGCTTCATAAGAAAAGCCGACCAAAAACCATGCATAGAATCTACAAGAGAAGAATTTATGTATGCAGGATTAGTGAGGAATTGAGTCGCATAATAGCCAAAGAACTTTGCCTTTGAAGCTAAAGGAATTTTATAAATAAAATCCTTGCCCTCATCAACACCAGCAAAACCAGTTTTAAATCCCGTTTTCTCAAATGGACAAGTTGAGATTACAGTAAATGGAAGGTTGTTGATATCCCGTATCTTCTTTCCATAGTACAAAAACTGCTTATCCCCGGCCATAAAAATAGGCACCATTCCAAGCTCAGGTTTTTTCAACCAAGCTGAGATATTCTTTCGAATATTCTCTCTTTTTTTTCGAATATCTGCGGACACAATAATGTGTTCAATACCTAGTTTTCCGCACATACGTTCGGCATTTCTTCTAGCAATGTCAGTAACCATGCCCCAATCGTAAGTGTATGCAATGGGCTTAAGACCGAGTTCTCTCACAGCATGGTGCAATCCGTAGCAACTGTCTCGTCCCCCACTCAACATCAACAAACAATCGGCACCTTTAGAGTCTTTTTTGAGTCTAGCAAAATCCATCAGGCATTCGTCGCGGGACTTTTCGTCTTTAATAGTCACTTTTGTATATTGATGACAATGGTTACAAACCCCATCTTTATCAAATTTGATAAATGGAAAAGTTTCTGGCAATATGCATCGAGTACAACGCTGAATCTCAGATCTAGCCGTCTCTGCTAAATTCGTCAGATCCAATATTCTTGAAGACCCGTGGTTTATGAATGGACTTCCAATAGAGTCGAAAGACCCCAGAGATTGACTCTCTACGGATATACTCTGACCATCTTTCGAGACAGTGAGCATATTTCCTGCTAATAATTGCTTAACGGTTAGCTCACTGTTAAAGAATTCACGGGAGATCTCACTCAAGATCAAGCGTTCTGAAGCAAAAATAAAACAGTTCCCCGTCGAAGAAAAATACAGGGAACCATTATTAGTTGCGAGAACCATACTATCAAACTTAGGAGATATTAATCCACAGGATACATTTCCTTCAAATTCCTTAAACGCCTGTTTTACACCGGCTTCAATATTTCCATATTGAAGAGCGTATTTTTCGAAAAGCTTAAGCATCAGCTCTGTATCGACTTCTAGTTTACGCATCATTTCAGGATGCTCGCTCCACAGCTCTGAGTCGTTAGTTACAATACCATTGTGAACAGCTACCATATCACCAGCGACCACTGGCTGATTATTCAGCTCCAAAAATGTCATGCCATTCGTGGCTAGACGAGCGTGCCCCATAACCTTAACACTCTGATTGAGGGGCCCATCTAAAGAATCAAAAATTGAATTGTACTCACCTGTTTTAATAAATTCAGATGCAGTTAAATAGCGCTTCAACACATGAATATCGCCATCCCCTTGAACGACAATTCCTGACGCATCACGACCTCGTGTTTCACTCAACAGAAAGAGTTTATCCACCATTTTTTTCGTACGCACCTTATCTTGAGACTGAGTTCCCGTCTCAAAAAAACCGAACACTCCACACATATATCATCCTCTGGGCTACAAAATCTTCACACTCATCTTATAGTTAGTTATCCATACTGTAAATACCGTACTAATAACCATTGCTCCTGACGTCGCCCACGCAGCCCCTTGCCCCCCCAATAAAGGAATCAAGATAATGTTGAGCGCGCAATTAATAACAACTCCAACTAATATAGATACTGAGAACCAAGTTGGTCTCCCAGCTTGCATTAGAACAGCAAGAAACGGAAAGTATGCTGCGGTTCCAACCATGCCTATCAATAAAATCAAATAGTAAGGGAAGCTCTCCGACCATTCTTTACTGCCTTGGTAAATTTCCAGTAATTTATATACGCCAATCGAAATCATCCCCAAGGCCAATACTGCAAAAAACATATTTCGTCTGTAAGACGATATAAAAGCTCTAAGCCCTCCGTAATCCTGTTTAGCTAAAAATCTAGCCATGGGAGGATTAAAGTTGCTTCGCAAGACATTCAAAATCAGGGAAAATCCTTCTGCAAAGGTAGCGGCTAAAGCATAGATCCCTACAGTTCGGTCTGACAAAAAGTAGCCGATCATCAAAACGTCGATCCTCGTATTAAACTCAATAAGTAGACCAGAGAGAACGCTTTGATACCCGAATACAAAATGCTGTTTCACCCACTTTGACTGGAAAGAGAGCGCGCTAAAAAAACCCTTTCTATTAAGAACCGTCGCTCCACAAACAAACACCACTAGCTCGACAACGGTAAACACAACGCTCAACATTTTTCCAGGCCAAACAAAAACAAACAGAAGATATGCTATAGCCAAAAGTAGTATCGACCTCAAAAGCTGAACAAAAGCAAACCATCTCATCATGAGTTTGCCATTCAAGCTTCCCAGTACAACTTTATTGAGACAAAAGAAAAATAGTCCCACAGCAGCGTACTTCACACCCTCCTCGAGATCTGGACTACCTTGGATAGATGCGATCAGAGGCGCAGAAAAATAAAAGATCATTGCAACGATAAAAGAGACCACCGTCGTTAAAGTAAAAGCAGAATTGATAATTTCTAGGGTTTCCCCAGAGTCATCGGTAGTCGCAACAAAACGCTGAACAGAAAATTGAACCCCTAGAGTTCCTAGTTGGCCTAGCACGATGAGAAGGGCATAAACTTGACTTAGGACACCGAATGTCTCAGCTCCATATAGAATTGTAACTTGGATATTAAAAGCAAGGGCGCAGGCTCCGGCCAACCCCAAGGCGATCACATTAAGCAAAATATTCTGGGAAACTTGATTCATATGTTTTTCTATCTACCGAAGACACAAACTTTATCGTTGAAAAGAGAATGGTGTCAATTCCACACCAAACATATCCAAGTCAAAAAATAAGCATCAAAATACTAGACAATTCTTTGCAAAGTAACCTACTTTAATACCCTATATATCACTATCACAAAGGTAATTATGAGCCTATCTCTTCATGGAAAAAAAGTAGTCGTGACTGGCGGCGCAGGATTTATTGGTTCTCATATATGCGAAGAACTTGTTCGCATTGGCGCCAATGTTGTATCAATAGACAATTACTCATCTGGTAAAGAGATGAATCTTGCGTTCCTTAAGGATCATAAAAACTTTAAGGCCATCAATATTGATATTTGCGATACTATGGGAATGGACGAGATTTTTGAAGGCTGTGATACGGTATTCAATAACGCTGCCTCTAAAAAAAACATCTGCCTTTTGGATCCACAAAAAGACCTCCGTGTTAATGGAGGAGGCACTCTCAATCTACTTCAATTCGCAATGAAGCACAAAGTTAGAAAGTTTGTTCACGCCTCCACAGGCTCTGTTTACGGGGAGCCTGTTATATTCCCTAGCGACGAAACTCACCCTCTTAATCCAGTTTCGTACTATGGCGTCTCTAAACTTGCAGGCGAACGTTACGTTGCCGCATTCAATCATCTTTACGGTCTGGATACTACAATTCTAAGATACTTTCATGTTTATGGTCCGAGGCAGGAGTCCAATGAGTTTGGCGGTGTCGTTTCTATCTTCCTCCGAAACATCCTTGAGGACAAAGATCTTACTGTCTTTGGGCACGGTGATCAGATGAGGTCTTTCACATGGGTTAAAGACCTAGTTAGGGCCAATTTGGCAGCCGCAACTTCACCGAACTCGTCTGGGAAAGCGTATAATGCGGCCTCTGGAATCAAAGTGACAATCAATGAGTTGGCGCAAAAAATGACTGAGATGATGAGATCTAACTCAAAAGTTGTACATGGCCCTCCACTTGTAGGAGATATTATGTATTTTGATGTTTCTAACGAGCTCATAAAAAAAGATCTTAATATCAATTTCGAAACAGATTTCTGGGGAACTCTACAAGCTACACTTGAAGAGTTCCTTGAGTTTATTAATAAGCACTCTCAAAAATAGGCCATCCATGGTTGAAAACAAATTCATTTCAGTAGTTATTCCTGCGTACAATGAGGGGAAGCTCATAACCAAAACATTAGAGACGATGCCATCTTTCGTGGATAAAATCATCGTGGTCAATGACGGCAGCAAAGATAACACTTTAGATCTTATCAAAGCGTGCCAAAATAAGGACCCGCGAATAGAAATCCTAAACCATGATGTCAATAAAGGTTTAGGTCAAACGCTTATCGACGGCTATCTTCACAGTCGCAAGATCCAGTCCGATGTCACTGCCATTATGGCTGGTGATGCTCAAATGGCGCCTGAAGATCTTATCAATGTCGTTACTCCGATTGCTGAAGGAAAAGTCCATTATGTTAAAGGCAATCGGTTTTTTATGGATGATGTCGTAGAAAAAATGCCATTCTACAGACTGGTTGGAAATGCAGGATTAACAATTCTGACTAAATTCGCAACTGGATACTGGCACATCATTGATCCTCAGTGTGGATACACCGCGATTTCCAAAGATGCCCTTGCCGCAATCCCGATCCAAAGAATGACAAAAAAATACGGCTATAATGCTGATATTTTGAATATGCTGAATATTCGCAATTTTGTAGTTGCTGACGTTGATGTGAAGCCCGTTTACGGGGAAGAGGTCAGTAAAATTCAACTGCATAAGTATATTCCAAAAATTTCTATGCTTTTAATTAGACTTTTTCTTAGAAGACTTCTTCAGAAGTATCTCATTCGGAACTTCAATCCCCTTTGTATCTCGTATCTTCTCAGCATGTTCTTGTTCTTTTTTGGTGTATTGCCATTTGGAATCCGCACTATTTATATTTATTTTTCTACCGGCCTATTTCCACAAACATCTTTTCTGACACTTATGTTTGTGACTTTAGCTGCTGTGCAAATGTTCTTGTTCGCCATTCAATATGATATGGAAGACAATAGAGTCCTTAGTGCTCACTTTGACTCGAGGAATAAAAAATAATATGCGTCCCAAGCCCAACATCAGAGACTATTTTTTACATGGCATTTATCTGAATATTTATGGGCTGGTAAAGTACTTCCCTTCACCTATTGGCGACTTCCTTCGATATTGGGTCATAAAACCATTTATAAAAAAAATGGGTAAGGTCAGAATCTCAGAAGGTGTAACAATCTGGTATCCATATAGAGTCACCTTGGGTGATAATGTTACATTAAATAATGGCGTGACCATAGACGGCTACGGCGAAGTCGAAATTCATGACTTTGTTAGAGTTGCTCATCGTGCTACAATTTTAAGTTCAGATCATATCTTCAGTGACCCGCATACCCCCATATATCAACAGGGGCTTTCACAAAATAAAACTGTCATTCATAAAGACTGTTGGCTTGGATGCAACACCGTAGTTTTACCCGGAGTTATCATTGAAAACGGCTCTATTGTCGGCGCAAATGCTGTTGTTACAGCAAGCTTCAGTGCCTACTCCATCATTGGCGGAATACCAGGCAAAAAAATTGGAGATAGAAAATCGCCTTAAGAGCTTAAAGTCATCGCTTTCAAACTCTTAACAATATGCTTTGCCGTACATCCATCGCCATATAAATTTAGATCTTGTCCGCGCAATTCGAGGTTGGCCAATATCGCATTCTGAACAATCTCTTTTGATTGAGGAGGGGTTAAAATATTCCATCCACTACTTATCAACTCTACCCACTCCGTCTCATCACGAAGTGTAATGCAAGGAACCTTATGAAAGAATGCCTCCTTCTGTACTCCGCCAGAGTCGGTGACAATCATTTTCGCACTTTTTTCCAAGGCCACCATATCAATATAACCTAAAGGATCTATGATTTTAAAGTTTTCTCCCGGCTTAAACCACTCAGCCCCAGATAAATATTTCTTCGTTCTGGGGTGAAGAGGACAAATTACAGGGATCAACGTTGAAACATGAACTAGAGCTTCAAAGATAGCTCTTAGCTTCCGTTCATCATTAGTATTCTCTTGGCGATGGCATGTTGCAAGAATGTATTCTTTTTCTTTCAGACCATTCTTCTTTAAGCAAGCTTGAGAATTCCCACCGTAGTGCAAAGATACATCAAACATAATATCCCCGACGACTTCGATTTTTTTTTGCTCTATGCCTTCGCGAATTAGATTGTCCTTAGACACCCATGTGGGAGCAAAAAGAAGAGTCGAAAGATGATCCGTTAAAACCCGATTTATCTCTTCGGGCATAGTCCGATTAAAAGACCTCAACCCTGCTTCGACATGAGCAACTGGAATATTTAATTTGGCGGCGGCAAGTGCCGCAGCGATAGTCGAGTTCGTATCACCATACACGACAACCCACGATGGCTTCTCCACAAGAAGAACATGTTCAATTCCTTCCAACATCCGCCCAGTCATTTCCCCGTGCAGGCTACTTTTTACTTCTAAATTATAGCGAGGAGGTGCGATCCCCAATTCACTAAAAAATATGTCTGACATATTCTCATCATAATGTTGTCCCGTGTGCACCAATACCTCATCAACACCCTGATCTTTAAACTCACGAGACAAGGCAGATGCTTTAATGAACTGTGGGCGCGCACCGACAACAGTAACAATCTTCATATCTTTTTTACCTTCAGCTTTGAATAAAGATCTAAGATTTTTATTTCTTCAAAATTCCAATTCAACTTTTCCAAAACAGCTTGCCGACCTCGCTCGCCCATTTCACTCAGGTGGCGTTCGTCAGCCAACACAACTTTTATGGCTTCACGAATCGCCTGAATATCTTTTGGATCCACACAAACTCCAGCCCCATATCCCTCAACAATATTTTGCCACAAAGGAAACTTCGATGCTAACACCGGTAAACCAGCCGCCATATATTCAAACATTTTATTTGGTTGGGCTTCAATGTGATTTGGTTCAGGCAAATAAAGTAAAATACCGAGAGATGCACTACCCATTACTTCAAATACAACCTCTCTGCTGACAGAGCCAAGATACTGGACTTTGCTCCACCCCGGAAGACTCTTTAGATTTCGCTCAAACTCTGGACTTTCCATCGGTCCTGCGACAATAAGTTCTACATCCAAAGCTTCAATAGCTGTAACAATCTCTCGAATACCGCGTATTCCCGTTACGCCTCCAGTATAGCAAATTTTTTTCCGTGAACGCGCTTGGTTGACCGAAACAATCTCAATCTCACTTCGTAAAGGATAGTTGTTTGCGACAACAACTCTCGAGTTTACCATTTCGAATCGCTTTCCAATATGTGGAGTTGCAGCCACAATACCGGAAAGTCTTTTAGCAACAAAATCTTCAAGTAGCTCCATTGCAACAGAAATGATCTTCCGCGTCAGTGCGGGCAAATAATATTTACTGAGAATCTGCCTCGGCAAATCCTCATGAGAGTCATAAATAACCTCAGAACCAAATAGCCTTAAAAGGTAACCAATAATAAGTAGTTCAGAATCATGAAAATGATAAATGTCAGCCTTGATTTCGCGGGCTTTAAAAAACATCTTCCATGGCATGACAAAAAATCTTCGTAATCTGCTACCGCTGGCCCCTATATCAACAAAACTGACATTTTCCTTTCGTTCGCTTCCTCGTCCATCTGCCACCAGCAAACTAACCCGATGTCCATACCGGGCAATACTCACACACTCTTTATGAAAAATACGAATATCGTATCTCGGATGAGCCGAAGTTAGATGCGCAACATGAAGTATTTTTTTGGCCTCATATCTCATCTAAGAATACACCTGCACTTTACGTCCCAATAAATGTTCAGCGGTTCCCTGAAGAGCCTTCAGCACTTTATACTGAGCATCCCAATTTGGAAAATCTCTGTAGTCATGAATTGGTGCACGCATATATCTGTCAAAATCATCACGCGAAATACGCAATTTTTTACAAAAATATTGAATGTCTTGCTCAAGCTCTCTGGAGTCATAAAGAGGCTCTTCCAATTCAGCGAGTGCCGTCTCTCGGTTGATCTGCTTAGATAGGATCATACTTGAAAGATGAAGCTTTCTTTTGTCATAGCCAAACTTGGTAGGAAGATAATAGTTTTGAAATAACTTCGTAAAAACAGATTCACCGTGCTTCCGACCATAAGGTCTCCACCCAATTTCACTTTGAAGAATCTGAATAGCTTCATTTTTATTATATGGCATGTAATTCAGAGGCCGGATCGTACGCATGCCCTTTATCAGAGGATAATTAATATAGGTGTCAAAAAAAGAAATGGTTTTGTATTTTGTTAGTCGCTTCTTCGAGCCAAACTTTTTATAAATGGCCTTCAAGTTTTTCGCATCCATCGCACTTCCGTGCCATGACTTTGGAGACACCGCTTCAGTAGCGATATTCCCCCCACTGAGAATGTATTTAATATTGTTCTTAACTGCAAAATGATAAAGACTTGCAAAAAAAGCATGATCTTGGGGCACATCTTGATTTGAAACTGCGGCCTTAAAATAGGCAAGCTGGAGATCTCTCATTTCATTCCAGTCAATGACATGCGTATGTAAATCAAAGTTACAACTTTTTACAATCTTTTCAATGTTGCTTACGGCTATTTCACTATTCCATCCCGCATCAACATGAACTACCAAGGGGCGCAATCCCCACTCTCGAATTTTGAGGGCCATATACGAGCTGTCCGCCCCCCCACTAAGGCCAATAATACAATCGTATTCCTGACCTGCCCCGTCGTGTTTAATTCTCTCAATAGTTTTCTTTAAGATTTCCATACCTGCGGCATTTGGAAACCATCTTTTTGATGTAACCTCTTCAAACTCGTGGCAGTGGCTGCAAACCCCATTTTCATCAAAAACTATTGTCTCATCAGTTGAGTCCATCACACACTGAGTACATCTTTGAAAGGCCATTAGTCCATCTCCATTCGGCTCTCTTAATAGTATTCTAAAAACTAGCTTGGAATACCTAAATTATCTTTACCTCTTCCAGCTCGCAAATGCCACAAGAAGGTCACCCCAATAAGTCCGCAATAAAACGCGTAACCATGACTAAAAAAAACAGTAAAAAATCCCGTTTGCAGAAAAACTGCAGAATAAAAAAGTCCGACCGAAACTAATGGTACAGAGAGAGCCCACGGGAGCCGATTAAGAAAAAAAAGTGGCGCATCAAGGAGCACGATTCCAATAATAGAGACAATAACAGAGAAATACCCAAAATAGAGAAAATTCATAAAGATAAAAGTTGTTGGAGCAAGCGCCGTTTCAACAGGCTCACGGCCAAACAAACGCTGTCCGTACTTTGTCGCAATCAAATTCGCGATATTTCTATCCCGAATAGCAAAAGCCTCCAAAGGCCTAAAGTTCCCATATGCCTCTTCAACAAAGAAGCCGGCAATAACTCCAGGCATAATCATCATTCGATGAATTACGCCATCAAGATAGTCCCCAGGAAAAATTTCCTCTGATAAACTAACAACTGGTTCTTGCCGGGAGTCTGTGCAAAATCCAACGTTTTGAGCGGCTCCTCCCCCTACAGAGAGGATGCTAATGAGTACCGCAATCGCAATACCTCCTGCGACACATCCGGAAAATGCAATAAGAAAGCGATAAAAAGAGAGACGTAAGAACAAAACACCTGTTACCGCAAAAACACAATTAAGTATGCCAACCCGGGCCCCTGTAATCATAAGGTAGAATACTACAATAGCGACTATGGGAAACCCAAGGGAAGCGAAAATTATTCTCTGTTTGGTCGGAGTACTGACGATTTTATCTACGAGAAATGCACAGATCAATGGACAAAGAAAAGAAAATCCTATGAGGTAAAGATAACTTAGCCACTTCTGCTTTAAAAGTTTCATGGACTGCTCACGCCACAAGGTATAGTTCTCAGGACTACACAACAAAGCATACAGACCAGTCTGCTTAAAATCCCGGAACTGAAAATAAATAAAAGTGATGCCAATTAAAATGGCAATTGCAAATGCCAAAAATTTCCCGGCATCCCCCGGCTCCGACGCATCTTTTCTAATTTCAAATCTAACTAAAAATTTTTGGCCGAGGTAAATGAGAACTATAGCGATTGAGAACACTAAAGATAATAGAAGCCCTACCTCGTCTATATAAGGTGATATTACTCGGATCTTATCTCTAAATAGAGTAATAGGAATAAGATAAAGCAACAGCCCAAGAACAATAAATACAATGGATGGCCGCAGAAAAAAACTCGTGTCCCGATGTCTCAGTCTCCATAGCAAAAAAAACAGAACAAAGAGAACTCCAATATCAGAGGCTATGTTCATCACGACTCCCCATATTTTTCCCTAACAAAGCAAGTTCGGAAGGAGATGGATAGTTGATTAATACAGCCCTATGTTTGCCATGAAATACAAACATACTGCCTGCAGCAACAGCAGAGGCTTTAGCTTGTAATGCCTTTTTAAGATCCGCCATCCCGCCGGCGCCGCCAGAAGCAATAACCGGAATAGAAACTGCGGTAGACACACTTTCGATCAGTTCCAAATCAAACCCGGTCATCATACCATCGTTGTCAATCGAGTTGAGCAAAATTTCCCCAACCCCTTCAGTTTCCACTTTTTTTCCAAGCTCCAGCGGAGAAATGGCAAAGTCTTGCCGAGAAGACTTACCGCAGCATGTATAGCCCCCCCAGAAACTCTTCTTTTTAACATCAATACTTGCAACGATGCTTTGAGATCCATAAATATCCACAGCTCGTCGAATAAGGTCAGTATCAAAAAGAGCCGAATTGATAGATATCTTTTCAACCCCGCAAGAGAAAACTCGCTTTACATGATCAATGGAAGTAATACCTCCTCCATAGCATATAGGCATAAAGCATTCTCCAGCGATCTCTTCAATCATGCTATAGTTGGGAGGAGAGCCTTTTTTTGAGCAGTCAATATCCACGACTATAAGTTCATCGACCTCTTTCTCATTAAAAATCTTTACGGCGTTAACTGGATCTCCGACATACACCTGATCTTTAAATTTTCTAGTTTTGACCAAACCGCCATCACTAATCAAAAGTATAGGAATAACTCGACTGAGGTACATTAACAAATCTCCAAGAAATTCTTCATCAATTGGAGACCAAATTTATGACTTTTTTCTGGATGAAATTGGACACCATAAATATTGTCTTTTGCGACTGCCGCTGCAAACTTTTTTCCGTAAACAGTAGAGAATAAAATATCTTCTTGGTTCTTGGGTTTCATAAAGTAGGAGTGAACGAAGTAAAATCTTCCGTCTGAAATTCCTTTGCTTAATACAGATTCCTTCTCTGCAGTCACATAGTTCCACCCCATATGTGGAACCTTGAGATTGTCCATCGATTGAAACTTCTGACATTCGAAATCGATCCAGCCAAGGCCTCGCTCTCGGCCCTCTTCACTACCAAATCCCAAAAGCTGTGCCCCTAAACAAATTCCTAAAATTGGAACTTTCTTCTCAAGGGCCATGAAATTCAAACCATCTCTAAGACCAAGTTCGTTCAAGTTGGTCATGCCTGAGTCGAAAGCTCCAACCCCAGGAAGAATAATCCTCGTTGCTTCACGTAAAGAAAGGGAATCACCAACAATATTAAATGAAAACCCCAATCTTTTTACCATGTTACCTACAGAGGCAATATTACCTACGCCGTAGTCGACAATTGAAACATCAAACATCGATCCCTCCCCTATTTTCAGAAAAAATGTGAGAGATCAAAAAACCCTCTTTACGTATCAAGTACACAATATGGGTCGCACAAAACAGAAGAAGTCCCAAAAGTCCATAATAGAAAATAACTGACTTTTGTTGGGATATTAAATAAAGATACGCAAACACGCCAGCTACCTCCACAAAAGAAATCAGCAAATACTTGTATACCCACCTGTAACTAGCACCCACATAACTAAATATGGATACGAGCCAGTGAACATAGTAGACAGACAATATGCAACCGAGAGAATAAATAGAGAACTCAATACTATTCAGAGCGAAGACTCCAAGACAAACTGCAATAATGGCGATCGATCCATAAAAAAGCTCAAGCAAAAAAACTCTCTTTTGAAGCTTTAAAACATCATATGCCCTATCTAACCAGTTTGTTGTCATCAACAGAAACGAGGGAATGACCAGAGCCTGAAAAATCCATCCCGCTTCTTTCCATTGTCTTCCCAATAGAAAAACGACAAGATCATTTGAGTAATAAAGTATCACTCCTAAAATCGGACCAAAACCTATCCACAACACCTTGAGAATTAATCGCAAAGGCGACCACATTTTTGCTAAGCCAACGTTGGCCGCGTGTCTGAAAAAAATTGGCCTAATCGATGCACCCAAAAGCGCACTAGGTGCACTCAGCAGACGATCGGTTTGGGCGTAGCAACCGAGAAAGACAGGATCCCGAAATGCACCAAAAATCAAGTACATGGCACGAACACGTAATAAGGAAAAAAAAGCAAATCCCATCGAAAACTTGGGAAAACGAGAATACCTGCGAGCCCCAGCAAAAATCTTCAATCTATCAAACACCAACGTCTTAAATTGAAAAGAACTATACAGATAAGAAGTCAAAGCAGAAATACATTGGCCAATAAAGCCAGCGAGTATGATGCCTTGGGAGGAGGCTCCAATAAACCATCCAGAGATCAGTTGAGAGACGCTTGGAAATACAGACATCGTCAATAAGGAAAATGAATAAAGAGAAAAGCGCCCCTCTCTAACCAACACCTGCAAGAATGTCATATGAAATGCCATCAACAAAACACTCAAGGGTATCAGTATAGTACCCAGGCCATCTAATCCCAGGGCTTTACCAAATAAGTAAGCCGCTACAAATGAAACACAACTAGCAAAAAGGCCTATTGCAAAACAGAGTGTAACTATAACATCCATCGTTTTCTTTCTTTTCAATAAAACGATAGAGTCACTATATCTGGCAGTTGCAATCCCACCAATAATAAGAGCAAATGAATAGAACAAGGCCCATTCCGCATAGACCTCTGGTTTATAGGCTCGAGCAATCAGAGGAATAAATAGGAAATTTAATACCTGGGAGATGAGCAGAGTTGAAGAGGTTTTAAATATATCCCTTAATTTTGCGAAACTCAAAAGATCGACTCCCGACAGACAAGTGTCACTTTACGCATAGAAACTCTTGTTCAAGAACGTATTCCTCAGAGGTGTGCGGACAAACCCATTTTCCGTGCCCACTTAGAGACAATGGAATACGCTCGCCATACCTACTCATCCAACCTATTTGACGAGCTGGAACTCCAGCCATTAGAGAGTATGCTTTTACATCTTTGGTCACCACCGCACCGGCTGCAATAAAACAATACTCTCCCAAAACAACACCACAAACAATCGTAGCATTTGCTCCGATCGAACTACCTCGTTTTACGAAAGTACTTTTGTATTCGTCCTTTCGAACGACTCCAGAGCGCGGATTGACAACATTTGTAAATACCATACTTGGACCACAGAAAATGTCATCTTCAAGAAAAACATTATCATAAATAGAAACGTTATTCTGAATTTTACAATTGTCCCCTATAGTGACGTTGTTTCCGACATAAACATTCTGCCCGAAAGAACAACTTTTGCCGATTTTAGCCTTCGCCGAAATATGAACCCAATGCCAGATCCTCGTGCCATCACCAATCTGAGCTCCTTCATCCACAATGGCCGTTTCATGTTTAGTAAAACTCATTCCGTACCTCGGATCTGCTCAACAATACGAATAGCGGAACGAGCAGCTTCAAGGCCATAGCCTTTGCCAGACAAAATATCAGTATAAACACGCTTATGAAGTTCGGTGAAACCTTCTGAGAACTCAAATTCAACGCCATCAATTCTGATAGATCTAAACGTTGTCTTCCCCGCACTAAGGACTTCTAAAGGCAACAGACTACGATCTATAGTCAAAGACCACTTTACATCAGCTTTCTGTAGTTTCAAAGAACCCCGCTCAATAGTGGGCGACCTCTCCAAAACATCAACAGATACAGGCTCGCCAAAAATCCAAGTGAGCATATCAAAAAAATGAACTCCAATATTTGTAGAAAGACCACCAGATTTACGAACATCACCTTTCCACGATTCATGATACCACTGTCCTCGAGAAGTCATGTAGGTCAACTCAATATCATGGAAGTCTTTTTTTTCCGATTCGATCTTACCCTTCAAAGCTAAGATTGCATCGTGGACACGTAGCTGTAAAACAGTATACACGTTTTTGTTAAACTTCTTTTCATAGACAGCAAGATCATCAATATCTTTTTCGTAAAGAACTAACGGTTTTTCACAAATTGCATGAGCACCATGACTCAAAGCAAACTTAATATGAGATGCATGCATAAAGTTGGGCGTACAAATGGAAATAAACTGAATTTCCTCAGCTGTTCCTTTTTTGGAGTCCACAAAGGATTCGAACCTCTCAAAATCCGTGAAAAATTGACAGTCTGGGAAATATCTATCCATGATTCCCACTGAATCATTGTGGTCATAGGCCGCGACGAGACTATGCCCTAAATCCTTGATAGCCTCCAAATGTCGAGGAGCGATATACCCACCTACCCCTATTACCGCGAAGTTCATATCTTAAGCCTTCACTAAATTCGGAGCTGTCTGACGGTATTTTCCTCGCGTATCGACAATGAGCTTTGCATTTTTAAAGATCAAGTCATAGTCAAACTTATCGTGATCTGTCGTCAATACTACACAATCATAAGACTTTAAAACTTCTGAAGTTAGGCTTACAGATTTCAATTCAAAACGATGTTCACGCATTTTTGGAAAAACAGGAACATGCGGATCATGATAATCCAAGATAGCGCCGTCATCCCTTAATTTTTCCATTAGAAACACTGCCGGTGACTCACGCATATCATCGATGTTCTTCTTATAAGAAATACCAAGAACAAGAACTCTTGAGCCCTTCACTGACTTTTCACGTTCATTCAAAGCAACAGCAATCTTTTTCAGAACATAATTTGGCATTGCCGTATTGATCTCACCAGCAAGCTCAATGAAACGAGTATGAATCCCATATTCACGCGCCTTCCATGTTAAATAAAACGGATCAATGGGGATGCAATGCCCGCCAATACCTGGACCTGGACGATAAGCAACAAAGCCAAAAGGTTTTGTCGCAGCGGCATCTATTACCTCGTGAATATCTATACCCATTTTATCAGCCACAATCTTCATTTCATTAACCAAGCCAATGTTCACGGCCCGGTGTATATTCTCAAGAAGCTTTGTCATTTCTGCTGCCTTGGTAGAGCTCACAGGAACAACTTGGTCAATCACTCCACCATATAGGGCCATTCCGACTTCCAAACAAGCTCTCGAATAACCACCCACAACTTTAGGAATTGTACGAGTCGAAAAATTTGGATTTCCCGGATCTTCCCGCTCAGGAGAGAACACGAGAAAGACATCTTCACCTACTTTTAAACCTCGGGCTTCAATTCTTGGCTTCAGTTCTTCATCTGTAGTACCTGGATAAGTGGTGCTCTCAAGCGACACAACTTGTCCAGCACGCAAATGGGGCGCAACACTGTCCATAGTATTTAATACGAAGCTCAAATCCGGTTCTCTATATTTATTCAAGGGTGTGGGCACGCAAAGAATAATCGCATCTACACTGGATATCCTCGAAAAGTCTGTTGTTGCTGAAAAATTTTTCGCAGCCGCCGTTTTTACCGCATCGCCCGGGATATGCTCGATATAGCTCTCTCCGGCTTTAATCTTTTTTATTTTGAAATCGTCAATATCAAAACCCAAAACGGAAAAACCTTCTTCAGAAAACCGCAGAGCTAAAGGTAACCCAACATAACCTAAACCAACAATACCGATAACAGACTTCTTAGAATTCAAACCAGACAACAAATTTTTCATAATTCCTCATTAAATTAAACCCTTGCATACTACGCTCGGTCTGGAAACAATGTAAATAATTTGGATCCCTGATGATTTGCGTTATTTACAGAATCATTTTACCTACGAAGAAGACTCTGAGAACATGGTCCTCTTTGGAAAGATCTTATACTATGCTCAATGGACTTTTCTATACATTTACGGGTCTCTTGGGACTTAGTTTTTTTACGTCTAAAAGTGCTATCGCAATCTCTGGCTGGCTTCTTTTTCTAACATCTTTGTTTATGGTACCATGGGCGGGAATATGGAAGAGATCTCCATGGCTTGTACTCACATTGGCCCTTTATCCTTTGGCTATAGTTATAAACTTATTTTCTCTAGGAGGAGTCAGCTCGGCCTTTCACACAGCAGGCAGTTTAGCGTTCATTCTTTTTGCTCTACCTTTTTATGTACTTTGGACTAATAGTCGATTAAAAAAATTATTCCTGCTGTCATCTTTTGCCAGCCTCATCGTGGCCTGCGCCTACAGTTTCTACACACTTGCCACAGGCTATCATGGTGTATTTACTGGAAATGAACGTATTACGGCATTTTTCGACGTCAGTAGGTGGGGGCTTTTTTCTGCCACCGGCATATTAGCTCTCTATATTGCCGTATTTCAGAAGTCTCGCTGGTGGGTTCGTCTTGTTTGTTTTTTTGGACTCATTTCCGCCACGGTCAGTTTCATCATCTCAAACTCCAGGGCACCAATGCTGGGCCTCCTAGCTTCTTTCATTTTCTTGTCTTTATTCACCGATCGCCGATATTTAAAAGGACTTTTTATCATTGCCCTTGGAGGAGCAATAACTCTCGTTGCATCTCCCCGCCTACTCGAGAGAGTTAAATCCATCGCAGCCGTGCAGACCGCTCCTGATGGGCAGCTCATCTCTGAGAATACCTCCAACGCTGGTCGTCTATATATGTGGAAGGTTGCTGGAGACTTCTGGAAAGAGCAACCGTTCTTGGGCACCGGAATGGAAAATACTGAAGCACCCCTAAAAAAATTCGTCTCGAAACAGTCCGAGGAGTATCAAAAGCGCTATATCATTCATACATTCAGCTTCCGAGACCAACACAATAGCTACCTCAATGTTCTAGTTCAGTTTGGCTTAATCTACTTCATCATATTCTTCGGAGTCATTGGCTGGATCCTCTTCAAAGCCTGGGACAGAAAAAAAATTCAATCCTCCCCAGAACGTCAATTCGCCTGGGCAGGAATTATTTGTTTTCTTATCGTTGGAATATTTTACGGAGAAATAATCAGCTATGGCTCCATCGTCTTCTGGCCACTGATTCCCCTTTTGTTTTACGAAAAATCGGAATCACCTAGAACAACTTAAGTCACAAACTCAGTAAGCACGCGCTCTGGGCTACTGACAACCTTCACTGGAGCTTTCTCTTTACAAAACTCCACCATTAGATGACCTTGCAACAAAATTCCTGGCGAAATAGAGAGGTTAAAAACCTCACGCACCTTTGCGGCCACCCCACTGCCTCTTTTATTCTTCATGCGCTGATAAGCAGCCCAAGAAAAACAAAAGATAAAAGGATAGAAGAATGGCAATAAAAGCATTGAGGTGTAATTCACACGAGTGGGATGAACCTTCACAAGTCCAAACCCCGAAAGCTTAGCAAAAAGTCTCAACTTCTGAATCCCAATGAGATTCACATGCCCAAAGTAAACTTTGTCTTCCTGCCCCGGTGCATACCAAACACTCTCGATCTCATTAGGTGGCATGATCTTACCCATGAGCTCACTCTCGTTAAGCAAGTACGACAGACGTGATCTTAAGTTTGAATAATTTGGAATCGTGACGAGCAAGGTTCCCTTGTCCTTCAAAACTCGGGAAAACTCACAAAACACATGGTATTGATCAGAAACGTGTTCAACACCTTCTTGGCAAAGGATAAAATCCATACTGCGATCGCCATAAGGAAATGGACGACCCAGGTCAACGAACTCGCACCTTAAATCAGGAACACGAAAAAACTCAGGAAACAAGTCCCCAGCATGAACATGGGCACCTAAACTATGTAGTTGCTGGGCAGAAACACCATTCCCCGCAGGTAAATCCAAGACAGTCTTGCCTTTTAAGGAATCACGACGACTCTCAATCAAGCGCTGAACGTAAAACTTGATATCCTTGGACCCAAAAAAGAACAAAGCTCGCCTCCATAATTGCGGCAATTATGAAACGCTATTTAATTCCAAATCAAGCTCTTTGATGCAATTGAGAACAAAAAAGATTTAGGTATTAAGAGTTCCAATGAGAAATCCGCTCAGAACGATCTGAGAACCCTTCCGAACAAAAATCTCGTCACCTCCGAACCTACCCCCTATACCAATCGGAAATTATCTCTAAAGCCTCTTCCAAAGAATACTGAGGTTGCCATCCCAAGCAGTTATTTAAATGTTCTTGTGCAATTTGGCCTAATATACTTCTTTATTTTCTTTGGCACGATTGGCTGGACTCTGTTTAAAGCGTGGGACCTAAAAAAGATTCGCCTATCCCCAGAACGACAGTTCGCTTGGGCAGGAATTATATGCTTCTTAGTCACAGGTGTTTTTTATGGGGAAATTATCAGCTTCGGCTCAATAATGTTTTGGCCGCTCATTCCCCTCTTATATTACGACGAACCAAAAACTGTAAAGGTTTGAAGATGCCGACCTCCGTGGCACTTTAGACTATCTTTTTTTCTGAGAAATCAACGGCCCCACAAACTTAATTACCGAATGACAATTAAAATGAACACCATCATCCCAGTACTGAGGAGTGTTCTTCTCCCCAGGAAATCCCTCGAAGTAATCGATAACTTTGACGAGCTTCCCTTCTCGCGATTTTACCATCTCAATCCATTCGAGGTGTTTTTGATAAATATCAGGATGCTCTGTTTTTAGCCGACGAGTAAACTCAGGATTATAAGGAGCCACGACAATAAGCACTTCGACTCCGCTAGCTTGCAAGTGATCCAAAAGCTGGTCGTAAACCTCTATAGATTTTTGTGACTGTGGGCGAGAAAAAATACCTCGCACATAACTCTCGTACAAAATATCAATCTCACGACTCAGACCTAGCTGCGACACTCCACCAGGATAATCCTCTTGAGCACACTTTCTATAATCAATATTTGCACCACTCAACTTCAATCCGTCATCGTTGGAGCTTTTGACTGCATGGAAAGACGCCTCCAAGGTATTGCGATCAATTAAAGTTTGAAGATCAGACCAGCCCCACTTTTCAGCATCAATATTCGCATACTTCCTAAGGGCAGGAGATTTCGTGATCTTTTTATCAACTAATCCCCCAATCAATTCAAAATAATCGGCATACCAAATTACTTTTTTTACTTTAGTCTTTTGCAAGGCCAACTCTAAAAAAACGGCCCTCGAGAAGACCTCTGCGCCCGCCGCAGAAATATTCAACGCTTTCTGTCCGGTCACTTCCTGAATCCAAAGAGGAGACGTAGTACCGGCCCGAGACGACCCCACAACAACAATCTCCGTATCAGGATTGGCGATAAGACTTTGAGCAACGTGATAATATGTATTCGTACTATATCTTTCAGGAATCACTTCTGAGCAGTTATAATAACACTGTGGATCTACCGTATAATTAAAGGCCATAACCGCAACCAACAAGATCACGATAAATGCAGATAAAATATAAATGGCCTTCAACGGACTCATTCAAACCCCTAAAACTGGAAGTATAAAAACGGCGATTCTTCACCCATGAAGCTCAAACACAGCACAAATAAAAATGCGAGGATAAATGCTCGGGCAACACTTGGGCGGAACTTTATCTCAAAAGTATTTTTTGCGAAAACTGCGATCAGAAGCCCCACACCCAAACAGATAAAAAACCGATCTTTATCTCGTAAGGCAATATGCATCACATCCCAGGTCAACTCCCCGGTTTTGTCTCCTGCCATCAGAAAGACCTTTTTAATCCACAGAATGGCATCATTCACACTAGCAGCCCTAAAGAAAATCCAAGCCACATTCACCAAGGAAAAAGTACCAGCCCATTTTACAAGACGATACTTGAGGATATCCCATCCTCGATCCTTAAAGAATCTCTCGGCCGCCAACACAGTCCCATGTAAAACACCCCAAATGACAAAGGTCCAATTGGCTCCATGCCACAACCCACCAATGGCCATGGTCAGCATCAGATTGCGATAAGTTTTTAGTTTCCCCAATCGATTGCCACCCAAAGAGATGTAAAGGTAATCCCTCAGCCAAGCTGATAAAGTGATATGCCAACGTTGCCAGAACTCCGTGATCGAGATGGATTTGTAAGGGGAATTGAAGTTCTGAGGGAACTGAATGTTCATCATCATCCCCAAGCCCACAGCCATATCAGAGTAACCACTGAAATCGAAATACAGCTGAGTCGTATAGCCAAACATCGCCAATATTGCCTCAGCATTCGAGGCTTGGGCCATTCCATTAACCAGAGGATCAACAACGAGCGCAATTCGATCCGCAATCAGAATCTTTTTAGAAAGGCCGATCACAAAAAAGAAACAACCACGCCAAAAGTTTTCCGAGTGAAAGACATAGGTGGAGTTGGCTTCTAACTGAGGAACGATGTTGTTATGACGAACCAGAGGCCCCGAGATCTGGTGGGGAAACAATGTCACATAACCAGCAAAAGCCAAAAGATGCGCATGAGAGTCTGAGGTCCTGCGATAGACATCGATCACATAGGACATCGACTGGAATGTATAAAAGGAAATGCCAATAGGTAAAATCAAATCAAGATGAGGAAAGACCTGATCTTCTATCCCCACCAAACCCAATGCACCATCTAAGGAGTGAACAAAAAAGTTGTAATACTTAAAGAAGCCTAAAATTCCTAAGTTAACAACAATGGAGCTCCACAAAAGAATCTTACGTTTCTTGGGGTCTTCGGTCAGAGAGATAAATCTGGCTATATAAAAATCAAGAACCACCGTGAAGAGCAAAAGGAAGACATAGACTTTGCTCCACACACAGTAAAAAAAGACACTGAACAAGAAGAGAAACCAGAGCTGAAGATTTTTTCTTTTGATGAGGTAATAACCCAATAGAACAAAGGGTAGAAAAAGAAAAATGAACGAATAGGAGTTAAATAGCATGACATTTTTTTAAGAGAGGATCCCTAAAATGTCGACAAACAAGGCCTAACCCTAATAAATACGGCAGGGCGTCATCTTCGTTTAGGGTAGAAGTCCTTATACCATTCTACCAAGAGTTTCACTCCAGAGCTCAAAGTAAGCTGTGGTTTCCAACCCAACTCCCGCCCTATCTTCTCTGAACTAAGAACAGGATGAACTGAAGTTCCAGAAGTCCCTGAATCCATTGGCATCAGCAGGCTGTCTCCCCAAGAATGCGCAAAAAGCTTGGCAAACTCCCCCACACTCGCAGTCTCCCCAGCCCCCACATTCCAAACCCCATCCACCTTCGGCCCCTTCACGACCAAGGCCTCCGCCAAACACAAAACTCCAGCGACCTGATCATCAATATGAATCCAAGACCGCACCGACTGAGGCTTTTTCACCTCAAACTTCACGCCAGAAGAAAAAGCCTTCGCCGCCTGAGCCACCAAACTGTCCTCAGCAAAGTCCCCTCCACCAATGGCGCTTCCCACGCGAGCCACGGCCAACGCCACTTTATGCTTATTAAATTTTTCAGGAGAAAAAAACTGCTCACGATAAGAAAGAGCCACCATCTCAGCACAAAGCTTCGAGGTCGGAGAAATCTCCCCCGCAGCCACCGGACTCTCCTCAGTCAAAGCCACAGCACCTTGACGAGCATATACTCTATCAGAACTCAAAACCACCAAAGCCCGAACCGTGGCGGTCTCGCGCAAGCACTCCAGCAAAGTGGCTGTCCCCATAACCTCTTCAGAAATACATTCCAAAGATTTATCCCGGGATTCTTTCAAGGAAAAATCAGCCCCCGTATGAATCACCACTTCGGCTTCCGAAAAATTCAAAGCCTCTCGCAAAGCCCCATGATCTCGTAAATCACCGAAGGTGAAGCCGATCTTCAAAGCCAGACTTTCAATTTCAAAAAGACTCGGAACAGTTTTAGGATTTCCACCAAAACCAAAAACCTGAGCGCCGCGATTTAAAAGGTGAAGACACAGCCAAGCCCCGCGAAAACTTGCAGGGTTGGTTACAAAAACTCTTCGGCCCTTCCAAAACTCATTCGTGCTCATTGATGTCTTTCTTTAAGAGTCTAAAAGACCTTGTTCAACACCATGACCGCGATGTTCAGGATGAACCCAGTGAGCCATGGTCTTTCCTTCGAACTCCCAAAAGAATCCCACGGGGTCCGTCTCACAAATCGCCACACGCAGGCGACCTTTGTTTTCAGTGGCTTTCATTTTTAGCAAAGTCTGAGACAAAGAGTCTTTGTTCAAAGCACTGCCCATAGCTTTGGGAGTGCAAAACTCTTCATAATAGCGAGCGAGCAAAGACAACTCGACCAAGTTGAACATAGAATCACGAAAAAAATATTTATCAGTATTTGCCATCCCCTAAGACTAAAGAAGCTCTTCCTCAGAGGCAAGGCAGGGGCGCGGTTTTTCGCCGCACGTGGCGTCAACGAGAGAGGTTCGCCAGCTCTTCTGTGCGCAAAGTCGGTTTTTTTCCTAAGACTTCGGCAAGAACATCCAAAAACACCCCTCGGCGCTCCGAATTTACATCCCCATCCAAAGGCACGTCCGCAATATAGAATCTATTCTGAGACTTCAAGATATAGGGAATCCGTTCGCGGCTCCCACTATGGCGAGACTCCGCCAAAACTTCAGATCGTTTTTCATGGGTGAGAACCAGCTCCACTTGCTCATAAGACTCTCGATCCCGCTCATAGGTCTCGCCCTTGTACAGCAGATCCCGATAGTAACCGTGCTGCCGTTGAGCGTCTTTGACTCGCGAATCCAAAGTCGTCAATCCCACGTAGCGATAACCAAAGAGATCCTCCATCAAAGCGCCGGTCTCCCAAATATTATAACCCAACCACAAAGCCTTTTGAGCGGTGGAAGCATAATCAGAAATAAAACTTCGCGGCACAGGATTATCATGAATGGAACCAATATAGACATTCACACGACAGCGCTCGATATCTCCAGGCTGGTAGTCTTCAACCGCCGACAAATACACGTGCTGAGGTTCAATAGCCTTCACCGCCTTTTGCAAAAGCAAAGCGCTGCGATAGCCCTTCCCGTGCCTTTCAGCAGAACCTTGATCAAAATAAACACTGACACAGGTTTGCGCTTGAATCCTGGGAGCAAATCCCACAAAGGACACCCAACAAATCACCGTGGTACTCACCGCCGCAATAGCAAGGTCCTTGATTTTGATCATAGCTGAACCTCGACGTCCTGACCAAACTGCGCTGGCAACTCATGATCTGTTTTCACCCACTGAGGTCTTTGCCCCGTGCGAAGACTTTCACCAAAAGTGCGATGGGCTCGATAACTCGCACACACATTCACGGTGTTCGCGACCAACCACCTTAAGGGAACTTGAAAAACTTGAGCAAAGCCATACACCCGATGAACGGACCTCATTCGTTGCACCAAGCGGAAAAGCATATTGAACATGTTCACGGCCACCAAAGATCCAAACACGACATTATCTAAACCATCAGGCAAAGCGCCATAAATGGCTCTGAAGGCGATCAGAGCAAACATCAACAATAAAGAGAACACGATCAACACACTGTTGATCGGACCGCGACGATCTCTAAAGAGAAAGTAGCGATCAATAGCTGTTCCTTGCCACCCCAAATGCTGCAACCCCTGGTAAGTGATCCCCAAAGTCCAACGAGATTTTTGACGAACACTCGCCGTGAACTTGCTGGGGAAATACTCGCGAGTCGCGATAAAATCTTTATGACCTTTTTCATCTGTCAACTCCACACAAAGAAACTGACTGCGATATCCCAGTTTTTTGACGGTCATGCCCAACTGATAGTCTTCCGTGAGAGAATCCTCTCGCAAAAATCCACCATCCTGATGAAGCATCAACTCACTGATCAAACGACGAGACATGAAGGTCCCCACTCCGGCAGAAGGAATCGCCGCACCTAAGGCCTCTCGCACCAACAGATCTTTGGTGTGAACCTCACTGAATTCATCCAAGTAAGTTCCACCGACAAAGGATTTTAAAGACACATCAAATGAGAACACCGGAATCTGCGTAAAATCCGCATCTTGTCCATAGTAATTCAGCAAAGACAAAGAGTGAGGATGAAGAACATCCTCAGAGTCTTGCATCAAGAAATAGTCATAGGCCACACCCGTCTCTTTTTCAGACTGAACAATCCGGGCCGCAATCTCATTGAGCATTTGTCCCTTGGACGTCGGGCCTTGATGACTGTTCACCACAACGACGACTTTATCTGGAAATTGCTGAGATAAATCCGAAGCCTTCGCCCAAGTGGCCAAATCATTGGGATAAACTCCAAGGAAAAAAGTGTAATTGCCATACTTGATGCCGCGGATATTCCCCTTGATCATGGGACCCAAGACTTCCGCTTCTTTCCAATTGGCGATCATGATAGCCACTTTTCCTTCGGGGCCATGTTTGATCTTTGATAAAGTCTCAATATTCATAGCGCGAGGCTTGAGTCTCTTAAAAAGAGCCACCACATCAATAAAAAGATCATCCAATGTAAAGACCAAAGCAAAGATCACCGCAGTCCATGCCCAGAGTGTGATAATGTATTCGAATCCAAACTCCATTAGAATACTCCTCCTACAACAAAGAGACCTTCAAAACTTCCGCGTTCCTGCGATGAGAAATTACGATAAACCATGCCTGACACAGTCCAGGCACTTGATTGCCATAGGGCGCGCAGCCCCCCTCGTATTTCTGTGATTGTTGGACCGAGATCTGCGGTTTGGCTTTGTCTATTGAAGTATTCGCCATAGGGATCGAGATAAATACCGTTCCCTAAAGGAAAACGATAGGCCTGCTTTATCCATAGGACTGACACCGGCGCCGTGGACAATCTAGGAACAAAGGAGCTCTCTCCATAACCTTCCGTCAAGAGACCTTCGGCTTTCACTCCGCCATTCCAATAGTAGAGATCCCCCGCAGAAAGTGTGGCCCGTGGATCTGACATTTGTTCGCGGGGTTCCGAATACTGCATGCGATAACGTTCTTCGAGAGTCAGAAAAACTTTCCCAAAAACTCCCAAACGCACTCCCAACCCGGGTGAGATCGCATCACTATAAAATGTCGAATCACTCACGGCTTGCCACTGCCAAGCAGCTCCAAAGAAAGCCTCGGCCTTAAACCAATCATTCTTATAGAAAGGCAAATAATAACGAAGACGACTTTCACTCACCCAATTATATTTTTCATAATAGGTGCTCTCAGAGTACAACTCGACGTAGTTGCGCCCTGCGGGATGATCCTGTAACACTGATGTTGAGCTTGTTCCTTGAGCCCAGGTGATCATCGGAATGTTGAATAATACAAATAGCAACCATTTCTTCATTGAGACTCTCCACTCCTGATTTGATCGGTGGAGCAAGGCTAATCAACTTCGCGATGCAATGGTAATTAAACTCATGTAAAGATCTTAAGATTGACAATTCGAAAGCCTCTGCCTACTTATGTTTACAATGAAAACACAATTAATTGTTTTTGGCACAAGACCTGAAGCCATCAAATTAGCTCCTTATATTATTAAAGCAAAGCAAGACTCACGCTTTAACACTCTCGTGTGCTCGACAGGGCAACATCGCGAAATGCTTAAGCCTATTCTGAATTTCTTTGGCATCACTCCGGATTTCGATTTGGATTTGATGAAGCCGGGTCAGAGTTTGTCTGATATTGCCGTGGGCGTGATGAACGGAATGCAATCTATCTTGTCAAAGCACAAGGTCGATGTGGTCGTCGTTCAAGGCGACACTTCGAGTTGCTTCATTGCAAGCTTGATGGCTTTCTACAATCGTATTCCAGTTTCCCATGTGGAAGCAGGTTTGCGTTCTGGCGACATTCACTCCCCATTTCCTGAGGAGTTTAATCGCAAGGCCACTGGCTTGGTGGCGAGATTTCACTTTGCCCCTACTGAAGTTTCTAAAAACAATTTGGTTCATGAGCACTATGATCCAAAAACAGTTTTCGTCACTGGCAATACAGGCATTGATGCCTTGTTCGCTGTGAAAAGACAGTTTGAAGAGAAACCCTCTCTGCGCCAGGAGATTCAACAAAAGTTTGCTTTCCTAAATCCAAAAAAGAAATTGATCCTTGTGACGGTTCATCGCCGCGAATCCTTTGGAACACCGATGGAAGAAGTGATGAAGGGTCTTGTGGCTCTTTCAAAAAGAGATGACGTTGAACTTTTGATTCCTCTTCATTTGAATCCACAAGTTCGCGCCTCTGCAGAAAAGATCTTTGGCAGTGATGCCCGTTGGATTGAAAAAACTCAGAACGCACAACCTGGAGACAGCAAGATCTGGCTTTGCGAACCTGTGGACTATGTGCCTTTCGTGTACTTGATGGACAGAGCTCATTTGATCATCACGGATTCCGGCGGCGTTCAAGAAGAGGCCCCATCCCTCGGCAAACCCATTTTGGTTGCTCGCGAGAAAACGGAACGTCCTGAAGCCATCACAGCAGGAACATCAAAACTGATTCCACTAGAATCAAAGGCCTTCATGAAAACAGCAGAAGAGATTTTAGACAACGCAGATCTTTATAAGAAGATGTCCCAAGCACAAAATCCATTCGGAGATGGCAAAGCCTGCGAACGCATCCTCGACATCATGGCAGAACAGCTCTAAAAAATACAAACCGCTCACCAGAGTGGACGTCCCCCAATTCCTTGGTTTCCCGAGCCGGACGCTCGGGAAAGGGGGCTTGGGATCTCCCAATTG
>RCUH01000287.1_pt1 | contig 59411 bp, 62 predicted proteins | sample 2166191 | NCBI WGS metagenome assembly RCUH01 (sample SAMN09932848, study PRJNA488358) | compost metagenome | feature: garden; material: soil; isolation source: compost soil in an enriched community after 214 h of incubation | place: Germany: Experimental Botanical Garden Goettingen | collected... | reverse complement strand
AATGAAAGTAATTCTAGAACATATTTCACCGGACGACAATAGCTCCTTCAAAGTATTCCATATTAAGGACATTCCGATTTCGGAACTTCATTGGAAATACCATTATCACCCTGAGATTGAGATTGTTTGCGTATTGAAGGGAAAAGGAACCAGACACGTGGGTTATCACAAAAGTCATTTCGAAGATGGTGCGTTGGCGCTCATTGGTTCTAATATTCCTCATTCTGGATTGGGACTTAATGCGACAGATCCACATGAGGAAATTGTTATCCTTTTCAAAGAAGAAGTTCTCTCTTTACCAGATACAGAACCTGAAACCAATTCAATCAAACGATTGCTGGAAATGTCACGTTACGGCGTTCTTTTTTCATCGGAGGTGAAGAATCAAATTATTCCAAAACTTAAATTAATAACCGAAACAGAAGGCTACTCAAGATACTTGCTACTTCTGGATCTTCTCCATGACCTTGCGAAAACAGAAGACTACGAATTGTTGAATACCGAAATAATGCCGTACACAATCGTTTCCAGAAATAGAAATAGATTGGAAGCGGTTTTCACTTACGTAGAAAATGGCTATCAAAATGAGGTTGATATTCAACAAGCGGCAGACTTGGCAAATCTTACAAAGCCAGCATTCTGCAACTTTTTCAAAAAAGCGACTTCCATTACTTTTGTGGAATTTGTGAATAGATATAGGATAGACAAAGCCTGCATCCTGCTTTCACAAGAAAAAAGCATAGCAGAAAGTTGCTATGCTACAGGTTTTAATAATATTACTTATTTTAATAAAATTTTCAAGAAATATACCAAGACGACGCCTGGTCAATTCATTAGAAGCCTTTAATTAATAACTTCCGCTGTTCGGATTATTCTCAACGCGTTGTTTTTCCAACTCTAACTCCGCTTTTTCTTGCTGAAGTGTCTTGAATTCTCTTCTCAATTGCGCTTCCTTCACCGCATTTCCTTTGCTCACGTAGCCAACCAAGCCACCAATGATCAATCCGATTCCAATGCCGGAAAGTGCACCGTAAATAACTCTAAGGTCAATTGCCATATCATTAAGATAAAACAACAATGCACCAAGTCCGAGTAAAATAATTCCTATTACAACTAAACTTTTCATCTCTAAATGTTTTTACTAATATAGTGAATTAAAGTTTACCTCCAGCCGCTTTGTAATATTCCAAAGCTTTTGGCATATCAGCGTTTAGATCTGCAATTCTGTTTTCAGGATTTGGGTGTGTTGACAAGAATTCTGGAGTTCTTCCTCCGCCAGATGCTTGTTGCATTCTTTGCCAGAAAGAAGTAGAAGTTCTAGGATCATATCCAGCCATTGCCATCAAATAAAGTCCCATTTTATCCGCTTCCAATTCTTGACTTCTACCATATTTTAATAGAACGCCTTGTGAAGCATAAGGATAAAGTTGGTTTACAATATTACCTAATTTAGAACTTTTAGATGTGCCTGAAAGAGCTGCTCCACCGTATTGTGCCAGCATTGCTTGTGATATTCTTTCGTTTCCGTGACCTGCAAGAGCGTGGGAAACTTCGTGTCCCATCACCACAGCAACACCGTTTTCATCTTTACAGACTGGCAAAATCCCTGTGTAAAAAGCTACTTTTCCACCTGGCATACACCAAGCATTCAATTGTTTATCTTCAATTAGATTGAATTCCCAGCTGTAATTTGCCAAGTCAGATTCTCTACCAATTGATTTATAATAAGCGTAAGCGGCATTTTTAATTTTTCCGCCCACGTTTTTCACTCTGTTTGCATCCGCTGTTCCTGTAACTACTTTGCCACTTGAAAGTGCTTTTCTGTACTCGCCAGAGGCAGCAGTTGCGATTTCTGCATTATTAGCAAATTGAATGGATGACCTTCCTGTAACCGGGTTGGTAACGCAAGCGGTAATTCCCAGACCAGCCAACAATAATGTTGAAATTTTTATAATTTTCATCGTTTTTATATTTTAAATATTATTTGTGTTTTACAAGTTCTATTCCAAAAATTATTCTTTGTTGAGGAATGCATCCCAACCTTGTGCTGTCAAAGGAATCAATTGGTTTGAGCCTCTCGCAATCAAGAAATTTCCTTCATTGTTTTCTGTCGCGTGACCAATAATTGTAAAGTCCGGATGATTTTTGATTTTATCAAAATCGTTGGGAGAGATTGTGAACAGTAATTCATAATCTTCACCGCCGTTTAGTGCGGCCATTGCTGGATTCAGGTTTAATTCATCAGCTGTATGGATAGTGGATTCGTCCATCGGGATTTTCTCTTCATAAAGATTAAAACCAACTTTCGACTGGTCAGACAAATGAAGAACCTCAGAAGCCAAACCGTCAGAAACATCGATCATAGACGTTGGCAAAATATCCAATTCTTCTAATTTTTTCTTGATATCCGTTCTTGCTTCCGGTTTCAATTGTCTTTCGAGTATGTAATCGAAACCTTCCATTTCGGGTTGCATATTTGGATTTGCCAGAAAAACCGAATGTTCTCTTTCCAAAATTTGAAGTCCAAGATAAGCACCTCCCAAATCTCCGGTAACAACCAAGAGGTCATTTGGTTTTGCCCCACTTCTTTTGACAATATTTTCTTCCTTTTCAAGTCCAATGGCTGTGACACTTATCACCAAACCGGCGTTGGAACTTGTTGTGTCTCCGCCAATTAAGTCAACTTTGTATCTTGTGCAAGCCAAAGAAATTCCATCATAAATTTCCTCCAAGGCTTCCACAGGAAAACGACTGGAAACTGCAACGGAAACCAAAATTTGAGTTGGTGTTGCATTCATAGCGGCAATATCGCTGAGGTTGACAACAACAGATTTGTAGCCCAAATGTTTCAATGGAACATAGCCCAAATTGAAATGAATTCCTTCCGCCAGCATATCCGTTGAAACAACAACTTTTTGACCTTCCGCATCAATAATGGCCGCATCGTCGCCGATTGATAGTTTTGTTGAATTCTGAACAATCGGGAAATTTTCCGTCAAATGTTTTATCAAACCAAATTCTCCAAGTTTGGAAATAGGCGTGAGTTCTTGTGATTTATCTTCGAGCATTTTTTATAAATGATAATTGATTAATGATGATTGATTAATGAAAAACGAAAAGTATCGATTATCATTAATCATTTATTTGAATATTTCCGGGCTAACATTCTCCGGTCGGAAAGGCAAAGTTTTTAGGAAATCCCTTGTGATGACATTCACATTTTCAGATTTGAATTCGTTCATTACCAAGATGATATCTTCTGGTGGCGTGGTGATTTTCCTTAGCATAATATCAATCCAAACGCCTGTTGCTTCTGCTGTTGCACAATGCGTTCCATCTGGAAGATAAAACTTGTGAACAAACTGATAGATAGAACCGTCTTCCGAAATTGAAGCAACTTCCAAACCGACATAAACAGTCTGGTCTGCATATATTTCTCGGAAAAAAGAATATTTCTCGTGCATCATCACAGGACCAACACCCCAACGGTTGAGTTGCGTCAAACCGATTTTGTTTTTGTTGAGAAAAGCCATCCTCGTTTGCGAGCAATAGTCAACATAAGTGGAATTTCCCAAATGACGGTTGGCATCGATATCGCTCCATCTCACTTCAAATTTATGATAATATACAGACATATTTCCTATTTTAATATTCTTCAAAATTAACCATTTGAGGTGGATTTTAAAAATGTAATTTTGTGCACTGAATATTAAGCGACGTAGTTGCGATATGTTTGTAGAAAAAATTAGAAGCACCAACTTAAAGCTCCAGCGGAGCGACATCTTGGTTTTATAAGATTAAATTAATGTCAAAAAAGAAAAGAATAATCATCATAGGTGGAGGCGCTGCTGGTTTTTTCACAGCAGCAAATCTTGATGAGAACAAATATTATGTCACGATTCTGGAGCAAAACTCGGATGTTTTGCAGAAAGTGAAAATCTCCGGAGGCGGACGATGCAATGTGACGCACGCGTGTTTTGATCCAAGGGAATTAGTGAATTTCTATCCAAGAGGAAATCGTGAATTGCTCAGCGTTTTTACAAAGTTTCAACCAGGCGACACGATGGATTGGTTTGAAACCAGAAATGTTCCTTTGAAGATTGAAAAAGACAATCGGGTTTTCCCAACCACAGATTCTTCTCAAAGCATCATCAATGCGATGACAGATGAAGTTAGGAATAAAAACTTTGAGGTCAAAACTCAGGTTTCTGTTTCTGAAATTATTAAAGAGGACGAAACATATTTGATTAAAACAAAACAAGGTGATTTCACAGCGGACATTGTGATTTATACGACTGGAAGTTCTCCAAAATCGGTAAAATTAATTCAAAATCTTGGGCACAAAATTGTGGAGGCGGTTCCTTCGCTTTTCACTTTTAATATTAAGGATGATTTGCTGAAAGATCTTCCCGGAACAAGTTTTGAAAATGCGGAAGTCAGCATTCCAAGTTTGAAAACCGAAGAATCTGGCCCACTTCTCATCACGCATTGGGGACTTTCTGGTCCAGCTGTTTTGAAAATTTCGGCATGGGAAGCGAGAAATCTGGCGAAGTTGAAATATAATTTTGAGATCGAGGTCAATTTTATTTCGAAATCAATTTCGGATGCTGAGGAAGAATTGAAAGAATTCAAAAACAGCAATCCAAAAAGATCTATCGAGAAATCAAAAATATTTGAGGTGACCAATCGTTTTTGGAATAAGATTCTTGAAATTAATAAAATCAATCCTGAAAAACAGATCGCTAATATCACGAAAAAAGAATTAGATTTGATTTTGGAAAATCTATGTGCGAAAAAATTAAAAGTCACAGGAAAATCGACTTTCAAAGATGAATTCGTAACGGCCGGTGGCGTAGATTTGAAGGAAATTAACTTTAAAAATATGGCTTCAAAAATTCTTTCTGATTTTTACATCGCTGGCGAAGTTATTGATATAGATGCTGTTACAGGTGGTTTTAATTTTCAGGCTTGCTGGAGTGAAGGCTGGTTAATTTCGCAACATCTTAATACATTATAAATAAAATCTTTTGTTAACTTTACCATCATAATTAATTTTTATAAAATAAAATGAAATTCTCAAAAAATATTACCAAACTTTTAGTTTTATCCCTGTTTTTTATTCTCGCATCTTGCTCTACTAGGGTGGTTTCTCCAAACAAACCGATGCAGGATAACTCACTTGACCTTTATAAAACTTACACCATCCAAACCAAGGATGCAAAATCTCAAAAGCTTGAAGTTTTGAAAGTAGATGCCACAAAAATCTACGGAAAAAACAAAGCAGGAGAAATGGTAGAAATTGAGAAAAGCGAAGTTCGGGAAATCAAAAAGCCAGACTATTTGGTTTCTGCGATTATTGCAATTGCAGCGATTGCAGCGGTTATTTTTGTTCCGATTTAATCAAGAGCAATGCTCCATTTTATCAAGTCCAAAGGTTTAATTGTAAAAGCGATTCTCGCCATTATATTTGTTTACTTTTTTGGACTGATGATGAAAATTACGTTAGACTACATTCCCGCGAGTTCTGATGTTAGTTTTCTAATGATAAAACAAACGGAAGTCACTTCCAGACCGGAGTATCTTCCCATTTTTTACGTACACGTTTACAGCAGTATTTTCGCTTTGATGGCGGGATTTATTGCTGTTTTTTTTGATAAGAAGTTGAAATATCTGCATCGATTTTCTGGTAGAATTTATGTTTTTGTTACCTTGTTTCTTTCTTCATTATCGGGGGTTTATATTGGTATTTTTGCTAATGGCGGATTGTTGGCGAAAGTATCGTTTGTCCTGCTAGGTATTCTTTGGTTTTACACAACATATAAATCTTATATAGAAATCCGGAAAGGTAATATACAGCAACATCAATTTTGGATGTGGCGAAGTTACGCATTGGCGCTTTCTGCAATTACGTTGCGAATGTGGAAGGTAATTTTAGTATATTTATTCCATCCCAATCCGATGGATGTTTATCAAATTATCGCTTGGCTTGGGTGGATTCCAAACTTATTATTTGTGGAATATTTAATCAAAAAACAAAAACGATGAAAAGCATTAATCTAATTTTCGCAAGTCTGATTCTTTCAATTGCATTAATTTCTTGCAAGAAGGAAGAAACCTCAAAAGAAAAAATCAAAATCGATTCTTTGACTTCGAAAAAGGAAGTAGAACAGGAATTCCATAAAGAATGGTACGGCATCTACACTGGGGATTTTAATACCAAATCAACTTCTACAGAATATGCAAACGGCGTGGAAGAATACAAAAAAATCTCTGTGAAAATAAACCGAATTACCAAAGATAGTGTTTACGGCTATTCTGTTGTGAACGGGAATCAAAGACCTTTCCGAGGCATTCTAAATGAAAACACAGTTGGATTTGTTCTTGATGAACCTGGAAACGATAAATCGGACGGCAGATTTCAGTTGAAGTTGAAACAAGATAGTTTGATTGGAGATTGGATCGCATTTAACAAATCATCTGTCAAATCGCCTGAAAAAACTTTGAAACTGACAAGAAAAGAGTTTGCTTACAATCCAAATTTTATGTTGTCAAAAGATGTCTCCGGAGATAGTGATTATGAAACTCCCGTGGATTGGAATGATGGAAAAGCGAAGAAAAATACCTACGTAAACAATGACGGCGAAACTGAAGTCTCTGAACTTACCTTTTACAGAAGCGCGTCCGATGGTGTTTTTAAAATCAACGCATCCAAGCAAAAATTGACTGAGAAAGATTTGAAAAACCTTAGAAAATTGGATTTGCAAATTATAAGAAATACGGTGTTCGCGCGTCACGGATATTCATTTAAAAAAGAAACCTACCGTAACTTTTTCGAAAATGCCGATTGGTATGTTCCGGTTTCGAACAATGTGGATGCAGACTTGACGCCACTTGAAAAGGAAAATGTTGCTCTGCTAGCTCGTTTCGAAAAATATGCGGAAGACCATTATGATACTTTTGGGCGATAGGATTTCCCGTCGATCAAAAATAAAATGACGCATCCAGCAAAATAACAAAGAATATCCAGCCAACTAAATGAATTTCCTAAGACAATCATCATCAATTGGTTATCTTTGAATCCGAGAAGTTCTGCAAAATGAAAATACTGCAGAAATTCTATCGAACAAGAGAAAATAAAGATTCCAATAATCAACTTTATAGGTTCAAAGTCGAAGAACGCTTTGATGAAATAATACATCAACATCACCACGAAAACGTCGCCCAGATAGGCTCTCACGAAAAACCAATCTTTAAGTTTTGTAGCGATGAGCACTTCTACCAAGAAAATGGCGATGGCAATGAGAAAGTTTTTTAGACTGAATTTAAAATTAATTTTCACAGGAATAGTTTATAAAATATAGCAAAAAATCGAGGCAATTATTACCTCGATTTTTTATTTTTTCACTTTGATTGTACAACCAATCGCGACAGTTTTCTCCGTTTTTACCGCTTCATTTTTCAATAATTGATTCACTGCATCTTGCACGTAAAACTCGGAAACATCATTTGGATTTTCGTAGTTGTTGTCGATTGCGCCAATATATTTCACGATATTTTTTCCATTTTCTTTTTTCAGAATGTAAACGTGAGGCGTTTTTGTAGCACCATAAATTGGATACATCTTCTGACCTTCGTCAACCAAATATGGGAACGTAAAACTTTTTTCCTTCGCTCTCGTCTGCATTTCTGCAAATCCATCTTGAGGCTGTACAGTCGCGTCGTTCGGATTGATGGCAATCACCGGATAACCTTTGCTTTTGAACATTTTGTCGATCGCAACGATTCTGTCCTCGTACTTTTTCGCATACGGACAATGGTTGCAAGTGAAAATCACGATAAAGCCTTTCGCCGATTTGTAATCGCTGAGCGAAACCATTTTTCCGTCAATGTTTTTCAGTTTGAAATCTGTCGCTTCATCGCCAACTTGATATCCGGCATTGATGTTTTTAATGGATGAAAAACTTAGTAATCCGAGGGTTAGTATTAATCCAAACGAAAGCCATTTTATTTTTTTCATAATATTTTATTTTGATGATTTGTAATTTGTATCGATGACCGTTTTCAATTCTTGAAGTGACATTTCGCCGTTGTTGAAGAATACTTTTTCGCCATTTTTATAGAATAAAGTCACCGGAATCTCGCCTTCCCAATCCTTTTGAAATCTGGGAATCCAAGTATTCATCCGCTTGACATCATCCAGAATCACCACTTCTGCGTTCAGGTTTTTAGTTTTGATGAAATTAATGACTTTCTCTTTGTCTCTCGCCATATCAAGCGAAACCAACAGCATTTTGAAATCTGGATTTTGGGAATATTCTTTATTAACTTCAATGAAATGAGGCAATTCCTTCACACAAGGAGCGCAAGTGGTTGCCCAAAAATTGAGAACTACAAATTTATCTTTCGACTGTTGGAGATGTTTTTCCAAATCTTCATATTTGATTAATGAAACCTCGCTTTGAACTTGCGCATTCATCAAAAATGGAAGAACTAGAAAAAGGAATTTTAATAAAATCTTCATAATCAAATTTAAAAATAGTTTTTGACACTTCCATCAAATTCTGGAAATCAATATCTTTGGAAAAAATAACTATGAAAAAACTGATTTTACTTTTTGCAATAATTTTTATTGGCTTTTTCTACGGACAGACAACTGAAAAAACAGAAGAAATTCTGAATAAAGACGCTTCTAATTCGATTGATCAATCCGTGCATCCTGAATTTCAAGGAGGTTTGCCAGCTTTTCGCAATGCTTTCTCAGAAAATTTTGATTCGGATAACTTAAAAGGAAAGGGAGTCTTTAAAACCCAAATTACTTTTACAGTTGATGAAAATGGAAATGTTTCTGATCTTATTGCAAAAGGAGAAAATATTTCTTTGAACAAAGCGGCAGTCAACGCAGTAAAAAAAATAAAAGGAAAATGGAATCCGGGCATATTAAGGGGAAATCCTGTTAAAAGTACTTTTACCTTTCCAGTTACAATGAACTTACAATAGAAATTTTTTCGGTTTGATTTTTGAAACAATTAATCTAATTATAACCATAAAATTTACCACGATGAAAAAATTAGTATTAATCGGTTCTTTAGCATTATTAGCGACAAGTTGTATTCCTGATAAAGATAAGCGTGAACAACGCAAAGACGATCACAGCGCAGAACACATGAGAAATCAAGGCGTAGATTCCAGCGCAGTTTCTACGGATGAAAAAGTGGATACGGTCGCGGTAGAAAAAAAGTAGTTATAATTACTTCCCAATCATTTTTTTGATGGAATTCAACTTCATCAAAGCCTCAATTGGTGTCAAGGTATTGATGTCAATTTTTGTGAGTTCTTCCCGGATGTTTTCCAAAACCGGATCATCCAATTGAAAAAAGGAAAGCTGAAGATTTTCTTCGGTCACACGTTTTATTTTGTCACCAGAATCCTGTGTTGATCTGCTGGATTCCAAAGTTTTCAAGATCTCATTCGCACGATTTACCACTTTCGACGGCATTCCAGCCAACTTCGCAACGTGGATTCCAAAACTGTGTTCGCTACCGCCAGAAATTAATTTTCTCAAGAAAATAATCGTTCCTTTCGCCTCTTGGATGGAAACGTGAAAATTTTTGATTCTTTCGAAATTGATGGACATTTCGTTCAGCTCGTGATAATGCGTTGCAAACAAAGTTTTCGGTTGCGTTGGATGTTGATGCAGATATTCCGCAATCGCCCAAGCGATGGAAACACCGTCGTAAGTGGAAGTTCCACGCCCGATTTCATCAAGCAAAATCAAACTTCTGTCCGAGATATTATTAAGAATATTTGCGGCCTCATTCATTTCCACCATAAAAGTCGATTCGCCGGCAGAAAGGTTGTCGGAAGCTCCAACTCTCGTAAATATTTTGTCTAAAGTTCCAATCTCAGCGTGTTTCGCCGGAACAAAACTTCCGATTTGGGCGAGCAAAGAAATAATCGCAGTCTGTCTCAAAATTGCGGATTTACCAGCCATATTCGGTCCTGTGACCATTATGATTTGTTGAGAATCTCTATCCAGAAAAACATCATTCGGAATGTAAGATTCCCCAAGTGGCAAAGATTTTTCGATGATCGGATGTCGACCTTCCTGAATGTTTATCGAGAAAGAATCATTCAGAATTGGTTTGGTGTAATTATCCTCAACAGACAATTCCGACAATCCAACCGCGCAATCCAATTCACCAATCAATTTTGAATTTTCCTGCAATTGATCGATGTAGATCATCACATTGTCGCAGACATTTCGGTAAAGTTTGAATTCTAATGCGCTTATTTTGTCGGTAGCTCCAAGGATTTGAGTTTCGTATTCTTTCAGTTCTTCCGTGATGTAACGTTCGGCATTCACCAAAGTTTGTTTACGGATCCACTCAGCGGGAACTTTATCTTTATGCGTATTCCGAACTTCGATATAGTAACCAAAAACCCCATTGAAATCGATTTTCAAACTTGTGATCCCGGTTCTTTCGATTTCGCGCTGGCACATTTCATCCAGAAAACCGCGTCCTTTATTTTGTATATTTCTAAGATGATCCAGTTCTTCGGAAATCTCATCTCGAATGACATTTCCTTTGTTGATGTTAACCGGAAGCTCATCGTTCAAATGTTTTTTAATAAAATCAATTAGCTCATCGAGGTTGATAATCGGATCCAACCAAGCCAAAACATCTGGAAATTTCAACAGTTTTGTTCTGATTTCCTGAATGTTGACCACCGATTGACGGAGATAACCTAATTCTTTAGGTGAAATCTTTTCGGCGGCCAATTTTCCTATTAATCTATCCAAATCAGAAATACCTTTCAGTAATTCCTTAATCTCATATTTCAATGAATCTTCCTTATTCAAAAACTCGATGAGGTTGAGTCTTCTGTTGATGTCGCTGATATTTTTCAAAGGGAGAATGATTCGTCTTCTCAACAATCTTCCGCCCATTGGCGTGCTGGTTTTATCAATAATATCAAGAAGTGATTTTCCTTGCTGACTTGCGGAATAAACGATTTCAAGATTTCTCAAAGTGAAACCATCCATCATCAGATAATCGTCTTGCGGAATCAGATTAATTCTTGTAATGTGCTGTAAAAGTGCATGATGCGTATCTTCGACCAAATAAGCGAAAATTGCTCCGGCTGCAGTAACACCCAATTTATGTTCCTCAATTCCAAAACCTTTCAGAGATTGCGTTTTGAAGTGTGAAGTCAGTTTTTCATAAGCATAAGGATAACGAAACGCCCAATCTTCTAATTTGAAAGCACTTTTATTTTTTAATTGAGTTGGAAGTTCAGTGGTTCTTTGATAGATAATTTCGCTTGGATCAAAAGTGTGAACAATGTGAAGCAATTTCTCAAGATTACCTTCGCTCACAAGAAATTCGCCTGTAGAAACATCCACCAAAGCCAATCCATATTTTTCTTTTTCCTTATGAAGAGAAAGCAGAAAATTATTTTTCTTGGAACTCAAAACCTGGTCATTGAAAGTAACTCCTGGCGTCACCAATTCTGTCACGCCACGTTTCACATCTTCCAATTGGTCACAAATCGCAACACGCAAGCCGGCTCTAACGAGTTTGGGTAAATAGGAATCCACGGAATGATGCGGAAATCCAGCTAATTCGATATGACCTTCGCCATTGGCTCTTTTCGTTAAAACAATTCCCAGAATCTGCGATGTTCTGATTGCATCTTGCCCAAAAGTTTCGTAGAAATCTCCCACGCGAAAAAGCAAAAGTGCATCAGGATATCTTGCCTTGATGGTATTGTATTGCGTCATTAATGGGGTCTCTTTCTTAGCCAAAGTTTTGATTTTAGAAGCGCTAAAATACGAATTAATTCAGAGAATGTTTGACCATCAATATTGTCATATTTGGAATTTTCGAGCAATTAGCTTACTCTTAATTAAAAGAAAATTAGAAATAATCCGTTTAATTCTTAAATTTGGCTAATGAAAAACATTTATCTCCTTATTATATCATTTTCTCTGATAAGCTGTTATACCTACAAAGTCAAGGCAGAAGGCGAGGGAAACCCCGAGGACAAGCGTGAACCTGTAAAATCTGCTGCAAGTAGAGATAGAGTTGAAAGAGCGATTGCCTCTCCTCAAGTAGCAAGTATAACCGCAGTTGAGTCTGCAATGCCACAGAAATCTAAAATCGACAGGAATAAGACTAAAATTAAAGCACCAACAGGAACGGGAATTGAATCTAAGCTTGAACCAACTAAGTTTTACAAAATCGAGGCTGGAGGCAGATCGCACAAGATTCAGGTTGATAAATGGGAAAGTGATACGCTGGTAGCCCATGTGATCCACAAGCCGAAAAAGATTTTGAAGTTTCACAAAAATCAAATCAATCAATCAACGATTGCAGAAAGACGTTTCTCCAATCCAACTGCTGACATCATCACAGTTGCTGCTTACGCATCTGTTGGTGTGGGAATTTATTTATTGGTTAAATAATCGTTTTGAATCAAATTCGGATTTATTTAAATCAAGCATTTGTTTAATTTTAAATCGGAATCATAAATAATATCATTCGAAATTTATTTATAATTATTTTAAATAATCTCATATTTGTAATCACAAAAGTTCAAACTTACTTTATGATTTGACTTTTGAAATATAACCTATTGATTCACAATGAAAATTGAGCAAATATATACCGGTTGTCTTGCGCAAGGTGCGTACTACATCGTCTCCGAAAACGAAGCGGTCATCATTGACCCGTTGAGAGAAATCAAACCGTACCTCGAGCGTTTGGAGAAAGACCAGGTAAAACTCAAATATATTTTTGAGACGCATTTCCACGCAGATTTTGTTTCCGGACATCTCGACCTTTCAAAAAAAACCGATGCGCCGATTGTTTACGGACCAACTGCAAAACCTGAATTTGAAGCAATTATTGCGGAAGACAATCAGATTTTCGAAATAGGAAAAATCAAAATAAAAGTTCTTCACACGCCAGGTCATACATTAGAAAGTTCAACTTATCTTTTGATTGATGAAAATGAGAAGGAAACCGCTATTTTCTCGGGTGACACTTTGTTTTTAGGTGATGTTGGAAGACCAGATTTGGCTCAAAAAGCGGGCGAAATCACGGAAGAAGATTTAGCAGGAATGTTATACGAAAGTCTTCACAGCAAGATTTTACCTTTGGATGATTCTATCACAGTTTATCCGGCTCACGGTGCTGGTTCTGCTTGTGGTAAAAATATGCAGAAAGAAACAGTGGACACTTTGGGAAATCAAAAAAAGAGCAATTACGCTCTGAATCAACCAACTAAAGAAAGCTTTATTGCTGAGGTTTTAGACGGTTTGACAGCGCCTCCAAAATATTTCGGGATGAACGTTGCTTTGAACAAAGGTGGCTACGAAAGTTTCGAAAAAGTTCTTAAAAAGGGAAATAATCCCATCTCAGTAGAAGATTTTGAAATAGCAGTTGAAGAAACCGGCGCTTTGATTTTAGATACAAGAAATGCGGGAGATTTCCATAAAGGTTTTGTACCAAATTCAATAAACATAGGCATCAAAGGTGATTTTGCACCTTGGGTCGGCGCTATGATTGTGGATGTACAACAGCCGATTATTCTGGTTTCAGATTTGGGATCGGAAGAGGAAGTGATCACAAGATTGAGTAGAGTTGGTTTTGATAACGTGGTTGGATTTTTGGAAGGCGGTTTTGAAAGTTGGAAAAATTCCGGAAAAGAAATTGATGAAATCAAAAGGATTTCTGCAGAACAATTTGCATCAGAATATTCTCAAAATCAAAAAGTTATCGACGTTAGAAAAGAGACAGAATACGAAGCAGAACACATAGATGAAGCGTACAGCAAACCTTTGGCTTATATCAATGATTGGGTGAATTCAATTGATAATTCTGAGCATTTTCATTTGCATTGCGCAGGTGGTTACAGAAGTATGATTGCGGCCAGTATTTTGCAGTCAAGAGGTTACAGGAATTTTACCGAAGTGGAAGGTGGTTTCAATGCCATCAAGAAATTCGAAAATGTTCCAATGAGTAATTTTGTTTGTCAAACTAAGACTTTATAGAATTTTAATGGCTTCGAGAATCTCAGTCTGACAACGCAAAATCAAACTCTAACTTCTAATATCTTTAAAAAATGTCACAAAAATTTCAAGAACTCATCCAATCCGAACGTCCTGTTCTCATTGACTTTTTTGCAACTTGGTGTCAGCCGTGCAAAGTGCAATCTTCTGTTTTGAATACGGTAAAAGAAAAAGTTGGCGAAAAAGCCAGAATTGTAAAAATTGACATCGATCAATTTCCGTCTATCGCTAATCAATATAATGTGCGAGGTGTTCCAACATTAGCTGTTTTCAAAAATGGCGAAATGCTTTGGAAAGAAAGCGGTGTTCACGATGTGAATTCTTTGGTTGGTTTGCTGGAGGAGTATTCTAATTAAAAATAACTTGATTTAAAATTTTATAATTAAATAATAAAAAACATACAGTTTGTCATTGACTTCGTCGAATCTTCGATTTCTGAAAGAATCTCAATTAATATAAATTCGGCAGTTTAGATTCTTTCAGAATGACAAATATTGTGTGAAAATTATAAATTTATTTCAAACCCATCTCTCTCATTCAAAAACGGAAACTTAGTCCTGAATTCCTTTAACTCATCCAAATTCCATTCAGAAAGCACAACATTGTTTTTGCGTTTAGAGATTTCTTTTCCATCAGGGAAATAGACTTGCGAGCTTTCTTCATAGTCATTTTTATAACCATCTGTTCCAACTCTGTTCAATCCAAAAAGAAAAGCTTGATTCTCTATGGAACGCGCTTTTAATAATGATTTCCAAGCTTCAACTCTGGAACTTGGCCAATTCGCAACGTAAAGAATCGCATCATAATCATCTTGATTTCTCGAGAAAACTGGGAAACGCAAATCAAAGCAAACTTGCAATAGAATTCTGAAACCTTTGTATTCTACAACTTTCCGTTCGATTCCAGCGGTGTAAACTTTATCTTCCCCAGAATAGGAAAACAAATGTCTCTTATCATAATATTCAAAATTGCCATCGGGAAAAACGAAATAAAATCGGTTGTAAAATTTCCCACTGTCTTCTACAGAAACGCTTCCTGCAACGACTGAGTTTTTTGATTTTGCAAAGGATTTCATCCAAGTCAAAGTTTCATAATTCCGGTCTGCAACTTCTTCAGCTTCCATACAGAATCCTGTGGAAAACATTTCTGGAAGCAAGAAAATATCAGCTTCAATCGATGAAAATTCATTCTCAATGATTCTAAAATTCTCTTCTTTATTTTTCCAAACGATGTCCAGATTTAGGCCTGCGATTTTGAGTGTTGACATTTCTTAAATATTTATAATGCAATTTATTAATTTAAAATTCGTTTCTATCAGTATTAATTGATTTTAAGTTTTCAATAAAATTTTCATAACAAAGTCTTAACGAAATGGGTGTCGAAACAGCATTATTAAGTTAAACTATCCTAAAGAACTGTTAAAAAGAAGCGGAATAACTTATTGAAAATGATATAATTGTAATTTTGCATCACTAAAAAAATAAAAAATATTATTAATTTATGAAGAAATTCCAATTGTTATTAGGTCTGTTTTATTTGATTGCCACTTCATTTTATCCATCCAATTCTGAGAATCATTCTCAATCAAAAAAAGTAGTAAAAGAAATAAAACTAAGTCCTAAAAAGAATTTCTCACCAGTGAACGAAGCAGAAGAAGTGTACAAAAACTTACAGTTTGAAGGAGAAAAATTGAATTTTGAAGTCTTTGAAAAAGCATTTTTAGGATTCCAAAATTTGAAAAAATCTGGCAAACTGCAACCAACAGCGCATTTGCTTTCTGTTTGTGATTTCAGTCTTTCTTCCAACAAGAAGCGCCTTTGGGTGATTGATACTGATGAGAAAAAATTGTTGTTCAATTCCCTGGTAGCGCACGGAAAAGGAACAGGCGAAGAGTTTGCAATGAATTTTTCCAACACGGAGGATTCGCACCAGTCAAGTCTCGGATTTTACATCACAGAGCAAACTTACAACGGAGACAACGGTTATTCGCTAAGGTTATTCGGAGTTGACAAAGGTTACAACGACGCGGCGCTGGAAAGATGCATCGTGATGCACGGCGCAAATTATGTGAGTGAAGATTTTATCAAAGCGGAAAAGCGATTGGGTAGAAGTTGGGGTTGTCCCGCAGTACCGAGAGAATTGGCGCAACCAATCATCAACACGATAAAAGACAGAACTTGTTTGTTCATTTATTATCCGGACCAGAATTATCTTTCAAGCTCCGAATGGTTGAAAAACAGCGAACAAAAAGACCAGATTCTGAATTCGACTGAACAGAAAATGGCGACGAATTAATTGTAATACAATTTAATAAAAACAAAAAATCCCTTCAGAAAGTTCTGAAGGGATTTTGTATTTTACTGAGGATTCTTCACCAACAAACGGAAACCTTCTCCGTGTACGTTGATGATTTCCAATCCGTCATCTTCTTTCAATAGTTTTCTCAATTTCGCGATGTAGACATCCATACTTCTTGCGGTGAAGTAATTTTCTTTTTTCCAGATTTTTCTAAGTGCCAAATCTCTCGGCATAAAGTCGTTTCTATGGATGCAAAGCAATTTCAGAAGTTCGTTTTCTTTTGGAGACAGTTTATATTCATTTTCATTTACGCGAAGTTGTCTCAGCATAGAATCAAAGAAAATATTGCTGATTTTGAATTGCTCTTGGTCTTCATTTTCCAACACAGCACTTCTTTGTAGGATTGCTTTGATTTTATAAAGAAGTAACTCAGTATCAAATGGTTTGGTGATGTAATCATCTGCTCCAAGCTGATAACCTTTCAAGATATCTTCACGCATATTTCTTGCAGTCAAGAAGATGATTGGTGTATTTTTATCAATTTTCTTCACATCTTCTGCTAATGAAAATCCGTCTTTTTTCGGCATCATCACATCGAAGATGCAGATGTCAAATTCTTTTTCTGTAAACTCTTTCAGTCCCATTTCTCCGTCGGTTGCCAAGGTAACCTCGAAGTTGTTTATCGTCAAATAATCTTTCAGAACTGCACCAAAACTCTGGTCGTCTTCTACTAATAATATTCTATTGCTCATATTTTTAATTTTACTTTGATTAATAATTGATTAGAGATAAATAATAATTGATTTTTAGAATCGCTTATCAACCATCATTTATCATTTATATTTTTAAACCATTGGCAACTTGATCGTAAATGTACTTCCCTTTCCTTTATGAGAATCTACGGAAATTTGGCCTTTATGGATTTCAATAATTTTCTTCACATAAGACAATCCAAGACCTTGCCCTTTTACATTATGGATATTTCCAGTTTCTTCTCGGAAGAATTTTTCGAAAATTTTGGTTTTATTAATGGCGTCCATTCCCATTCCTTTGTCAGAGATTTCGATCACGTAGAAATTGGCTTCATTCCTTGTGCTCACTTTTATTTCCGGCGTTTCCGGCGAATATTTGTTCGCATTATCAAGAAGATTGATTAACGCATTCGAGATGTGAAATTCATCAACCAAGAAATTATATTTTGTAGCGTTGAAATCTGTGATCAAGGTTCCGTTTCGTTGGTCTACAATCAGTCGGAAAGATTCTGCAACGTTCTTTATCAGTTGTCTTACGTTGGTTTCTTTCAGGTGCAACGGCATTTCGTTTCGTTCCAGTTTGGACATATTCAGAACAGTCTCCACCTGTTTTTTCATTCGGATATTTTCCTGTTTTATCAATCCGGAGTAATATTTCACTTTGTCGGGATTGGTCGCAATCAGGTCGTTTGCCAAAGAATCCGCCGCGACAGAAATAGTTGCCAAAGGTGTTTTGAACTCGTGCGACATATTATTGATGAAATCCGTTTTGATCTCCGCAATTTTCTTCTGACGCATCATATAATTAATGGAAATAATATAAATCCCCAGAATGGTCAACAATGAAATGAAAGTTCCCAAAAGCATCGGCAAATTGTGCTTCACCAGAGAGAAATCGTTCCTTGGGAAAACAATTGCGAGCGTGTAAAGCGTTCGGTCCTTGCTGTCTGTAAAAAGTGGATAAGTGTAATTTGTTTTTTCTTTTTGGTCCAGATAAATGTTGTTGGCAACCGTCGTCAATTTATTGGTTTTATTGATGACACCGTAACCGAATTTCGTGGTAATTCCTTTGAGCCTCAATTCTTTAGTTACAACAGAATCGATGATTTTGCCATCAACTCGTTTTTCGATTGGAAGATTGGTTGCACTCAGTCTCGCAAATTCCTTCATCTGGTAAGAATTGTTGTCAATATCTCTGCTGATGTTGGTTGTCAACGGTTCTGGCGAGCTTCTTTTCAGTTTTAATTGACCTTCATCCTTGTAAAGTTTTGTGGTAAATAGCGTGTCACCTTTTGCAGAAACCGGAATATTCTGTTTCTCAACAATGCTGGTCTGGAAAAGGATATTCGCTCTGTCAGCCGAGTCAGAACTTTGCTGAATGTAAGTTTTTGTGGGTTGGTTTGAGGACGCTAAAACTTCCTTTCCAACATTGTTATAAGTCTCGTTCCAATATTTGTTAACCTCAATTTGATTCACCTTTTGAGTGGAAGTTTCTAATGCGGAATAGACTTTGTTGGAGAAATCTTGCTCGAGAGAAGTATATAATTCCTTAATCCAATACAACTGCAATGAGACGAAAACAATCAATGAAATCGTCATAAATACAGAGATGATCGGAATGAATTTGTTGTTCATATCAATTTTTAAGTTTGAAAAGTTAAAATTACTGATTTTAAGAATGTCTCAATAAAAAAAGACGTTTGAAATTATTAAATTTTTCTTAAAATCAACAGATTTAACATTTTATTGTGAATATCAAATATGTTGCCATAAGAAAAGTTTGGTGCGATTTTATCTAATTAAGTTTGTAAAAACATAGAACGTTATGAATTCAGAAATTATTTTTAACACGGATTTAGATTCTGCAACGGCTTATATTTCTAAGATTTATGATGCAGATGTGACAGAACTTTGGGATTATTTCACCAAATCAGAATTGATAGACCAATGGTGGGCGCCGAAACCGTGGAAATGCGAAACCGAAAAAATGGATTTCCGTGAAGGCGGAAATTGGTTGTATGCAATGGTTGGCCCAGAAGGCGAGAAGGAATTTGCAATCGCAAACTTTGGCGAAATAATGCCTCACAGAAGCATTTCGTGGACAGATGCTTTCGCCGATGACAAAGGAAAAGTGAAAACCGATTTACCACAAACCACTTGGCTGATTGGTTTCACAGGAATCGACGAAGGCACAAGAATGACTTTCAATCTTCATTTCAAGTCCAAAGAAGAACTGAATCAAATTGTAGAAATGGGTTTTGAAGAAGGTTTCAAAACGGGATTGAATCAGTTGGAGGATTTGTTGGCTAAACTTAATTCAAAATAATTGAAGATTTGCCAGATTATCACAATTAATATTTGTGGAATAAATACATAGAAACTTAAATCATAGAATGTTCTGTGATAAAAAAGTGAAAAATACAATAAATCTATTAATGGAAATGTGATAGAAAGTATGATCAATTTCAAAGTATATTTTTTTAAATCTACTTGTTTATCAAATGTTTTTGAAAAATTTACTGCTGTCAATATTCCACCCATTATGGAAATTATAAAGATTGAAATCCAAAAGGTTATTTCAAATTTTTCGCTTAAAAAATAATTTAAAAAACATATTAAAACAAAGCCAAAAGCCCATTCTGAAATTATAAACCAAATTTTCCTTTTGTCAAAATTTCTATTTATATTCGTTGTAATTATTACAAAATTCAAGCAAGAAAAGGATAATAAAAGATTAAAAAGTAAGTCAGGCATTTTTGAAGAAAATACAAGCTTATGAATCAAATAAAAAATAAGCAAATTTGAAAAAATCAAATATGTAAGTTTTATGTTTTTCATATAATTATGTGATTTCATCGACAATTAACCCAAATCAATCTCCTCATCCTCAAAATACTGAATAATCGCTTTTTTCATCAAAAGCGATTGTTCGTTTGGTTTCAATTCTGGCAGATCATCCAATTTGTCGTAATGAGGCCAGCCGTCTTCATAATGTGTGAATTTGTAGTAACCAAAAGGTTCTAACAATCTGCAAACTGCTATATGTAAAAGGTTTAGCTTATCATCTTTCGTGAATTTCTGTTGCCCGCTTCCCAATTCCTGAACACCAATGATGAATAATAAGGTGTCAATTGGTGGATTTTTTTCGGTTTGAAAATTGACTTCAAAGAAATGTTCTACTTTTTTCCAAAGTTCTGCTTCGCTCATAATTAATTTTTTAGACCTTCGATTTTAAACAAAAACGCGTACTCCAAAGCAATTTCCTTCAAACTTTCAAATCGTCCGCTTGCACCGCCGTGACCGGAACTCATATCTGTTTTGAAGATGAGAGTATTGTCATCCGTTTTTAATTCTCTCAATTTCGCTGTCCATTTTGCTGGTTCCCAATATTGAACTTGAGAGTCGTGGAATCCTGTGGTAATTAAGATATTAGGGTAATTTTTTGCTTCGATATTATCATAAGGTGAATAGGATTTCATATAATCATAATATTCCTTCTCATTCGGATTTCCCCATTCGTCATATTCTCCTGTGGTCAAAGGAATTGTATCGTCCAACATCGTCGAAACTACGTCTACAAAAGGAACTTGCGCCACAATTCCGTTGAAAAGTTCCGGATTGTAATTCATCACGGCGCCAACCAAAAGTCCGCCAGCACTTCCGCCCATTGCATAAAGGTGTTTTGGAGAGGTGTAATTTTCTGATATCAAGTATTTTGCAGCATCAATAAAATCAAAAAACGTATTCTTTTTCTGAAGCATTTTTCCGTCTTCATACCATTCTCTTCCAAGATATTCTCCACCTCGGATGTGTGCTATGGCAAAAATATAACCTCGATCTAACAGCGATAATCTGGTGCTGGAAAAGCTCGCATCCACCGTGTGACCGTAACTTCCGTAGCCGTAGAGTAGAAGTGGCGTATTTTCAGATTTCTGAGCGTTTTTGTGATAAACCAATGAGATTGGAACTTGTTTTCCGTCTCTTGCAGTTGCCCAGATTCTTTCTGAGGTGTAATTTTCTTTATTGAATTTTCCGCCCAAAACTTCCTGTTCTTTTAGAAGTTTGGTGGTTTTTTTCTTCATATCGTATTCGAAAGTGGAAGCTGGTTTTGTCAAAGACGTGTAGCCGAAACGTAATTTTTGGGTATCAAATTCCATATTCGTTCCGATGTACGCGGTGTAAGTCGGGTCGGAAAATGGCAGATAATGGGAATCACCAGTTTCGCTTTCGATGATTTTGATTTGAAGAAGTCCGCTTTCTCGTTCTTCCAAAACGAAATATTCATTGAAAATCTCAAAACCTTCCAACAACACATTTTCTCTGTGCGGGATGAAGTCTTCCCAGTTTTCTATCGAAGGATTCTCAACTTTGGTCTTTACAATTTTGAAATTCGTAGAATCATCCGCATTTGTAATGATGTAAAAATCATCCTGATAATGCTCAACCGAATATTCCAAATCCTCAGTTCTTGGCTGAATAATCTTCCAATCCGCAAAAACATTGTTGGCCGGAATAAATCTGTGCTCGTCTTCATTTGTACTTGATGAAGAGATAAAAATATAATCTAAAGTCTTGGTTTTATAAACATTAACGTCAAAAGTCTCATCTTCCTCGTGGAGTATCAAAACATCTTTTTCAGTTTCGGTTCCCAACTCGTGGCGATGGATTTGAAACGCTCTCAGGCTTTCATCTTTTCTAATGTAAAAGACATAATTGTTATCATTAGACCAAACCGCTTTTCCTGTTGTATTATCAATTTCGTCTCCGAAGATTTCGCCGGTCTTTAGATTCTTGAAGAAAATCTTATAAATTCTTCTACCGACAATATCAGTTGAAAAAGATAGAATGTCGTTATTAACGCTGATAGAAATGCTCCCAATATCAAAATATTCGTGTCCTTCCGCTAAAATATTGGCATCCAAAAGAATCTCTTCTTCGTTCTCCAACGTTTTAAATTTCCTTGAGAAAATCGGATATTCTTTTCCATCCTCATACCTTACGATGTACCAATATTGATTGAAAAAATAAGGCAAAGATTCGTCATCCTTTTTGTAGCGGGCTTTCATTTCCTCATAAAGGTCATTCTGAAGGTCTTCTGTTTCCTTCATCACAAAATCTGTGTAGGCATTTTCTTCCTCCAGATATTTGATAACTTCGGGATTTTCTCTTTCATTCATCCAGAAATAAGGATCGTTTCTTTGGTCGTTATGAATTTCGAGAAGTTTATCTATTTTTTTTGCTTTTGGAGCATTCATTCTTTGGATGTTTCTAACTAAGTGTTATTTAAATTTTCTCGCAGATTTTACAGATTGGGCAGATAATATTAAGAAATTAAATCTGCAAAATTTGCTAAATCAGCGAGAGATTATTTATTAAATAACTTAGATTTTATATTAACAAATTTAAACAAAAAACCATCCCGAAAATTTCGGGACGGTTTTGATTTATGTCAACAATAATTACTTATTGATGCTTTTGATGTATTTTTCTATCGCCATTGTCATAGACGGCGTTTCTTTCGTTGGAGCCATTACGTTGACCGTCAATCCTGCTTCCTCTGCGGCCGCTTGAGTTGTAGTTCCGAAAACAGCAATCTTAGTTTCTTTCTGTTCAAAATTTGGAAAATTGATTTTCAAAGATTTGATTCCTTGCGGACTAAAGAAAACCAACATTTCGTAATCGTCGATATTGATATCTGTCAAGTCGCTGGCAACGGTTTTGTACATTACGGCTCTCGTCCATTCGATGTTGGAAGAGTCCAAAACTTTTGGAACTTCCGGCGTCAAGATATCTGATGATGGCAAAAGATACTTCTCTGATGGATGTTTTTTGAATAGTGGTGCCAAGTCAGAAAAAGTTTTCTCGCCGAAGCTGATTTTTCTTTTTCTGTAAACGATGTGCTTCTGCAAATAGTTGGCAATTGCCTCAGATTGACAGATGTAGCGCATAGAATCCGGCACTGCGAATCTCATTTCCTCTGCAAGACGAAAATAATGATCAATCGCGTTTTTGCTTGTGAAAATAATCCCTGTATATTGAGTCAGGTCTATTTTCTGCGTTCTGAGATCTTTCGCATCGACACCTTGAACGTGAATAAAAGGACGGAAATCAATTTTGATTTTCTCTTTTTTTGCAATCTCCAAATAAGGAGAAGATTCATTAGGAGCGGGTTGTGAAACAAGAATAGATTTGATTTTCATCTTAAAATGTTTAATAAAACAAGAACTTCCAGAGTACCAAAACGGGTACTATTTGAAGCGTGCAAATATACAAAAATTTATAATACCATTTTTCAGGCAAAATAGCTTGATTATGAAAAATATAGATCAAGTTTTTCAATATGAATAATGAGATTAATACGAAAATGATGACATAAAAATATCGTACCAAATCCAACGGATAATAGTAAAGCGCAAATCCCGCGACAATCAAACCGATGGACTCAAGGAAAAAAAACTTGCTGGAAATCAGAGCCAGACCTTTCAGATTTTTTCCATCGCCAACGCTGTTGTAGAAAAGAAATGTGAGCAGATTCTTGATCACATCAAAAGAAACAACCGCTAAAAATGTAAAACCAAATTTATTTAATTGAAATTCAAATAGCTGAACATCAGAAACAAACCTTGGAACAACTGGCACGAATTGAGATAAAAGTAAAGAAATCATCACCGCTCTCACAACGGAAATAATTGCCCACGATGGCAGGAGATTATTGGAATCTTCGATCTTTTGCAAGAGAAAATCCTTGATGTTAGCATCTCGGTTGAAAACAGAAAGCACGATAATGTAAGCGAAAATACTCCCGAGAATACAATATACCACCCAATCGTTATGTTCTGCTATCCTTACCAAGCTCCAAATTTTTTGCAAAAATAAGAATTAGAAATTGTTATCGGTTTATTTGTGGATTAAATAATTGAGATAATTTTTTAGACAGTTATTCTACTTCTCATCGAGATTATTCTTATTTTTAATTCGATTAAACCTCTTCATCACTAAAATGAGTTTCAAAACCTTTGTCATATTAATGTCGATCATCGGCATATTTTATATTCCTGGGAAAATTCTCATTTCGAATAATGCTTTAAAAGAAGTCAACGCAACAGTAACCGAAGTTTGGAAAAGCGGAAACAGAGTGCCTTACTTTATGTTCAAGACCAAAGAATATTCCGGTGTTTTCTACAATTCGGGAAACGGAATGCTATCTTATTTCAAAAATGACGAGGCGATCCTGAAAAATTCCATCAATAAGAAACTGACTTTTTACATTAATGAAAATGAGAGCTTAGAAAATGATGAAGACAAGTTTTACATTGCACTGGATTCAAAATCGAAATGGACGGACTTGTTTTACTACAACATCAGATCTTTTACAAAGTTTTTCTTTTCCGTGTTCTGTCTTTTTATTTTGATAATGAATACAGTTGCGATCTACAGTTATAAAATGAAGTGGTTTGGAATCTCATTTATGATTTATTTCGCTTTGTTCTTTTTGGTGCTTGGCTTTTAGGTTACAAAATTTTTACTTCACACTTTCCATAAAATTGACCGCTTCATCAAACCTTTTGCTCCATGGTAAAAAATATTGCAAGACCATGGGAACATGCTTTTTGTTTAAAATAATTGGTTTTACATCTGGCTGAAAAGGTTTCAACGTCTCCAAAAAATTCTCATTAGCTACTTTTATGGAAGGATAAGTTTTCTCGCCCACATAGATCAAAAAAGGTGGTGTTTTTTCATTAATGAAATAGATAGCCGACGCTTGCTTCCATTTTTCTGGGTCTTTGCTCCAAGTGATGTCATAATTATCTGCCGAAGTTGGCGGATATTTTTCGAGATAATTTTTCATATCAATCCCAGCACCATCAATTAAAATGATTCCTGAAATCGTTTTTTCTGGAATTCCATATTTGGGATTCATAACGGCGGAAGTTGCCAATTGCCCGCCAGCAGAATGTCCCGAGATGAAAATTTGCTCAGGATTTCCGTGGTATTTTTGTGCATTGTCTTTTGTGAATTGGATTGCTGAAGCGATTTCCTTTGTCATTTGATTCACATCAGCGTTCGGACTCAAAGTATAATCTGGAATCACAACAACCATATTTTTACGGGCGAAATTTCTTCCTAAAAGATTGTAATTATTTTTATTGCCACTGTTCCAATTTCCACCGTAAACGAAAATAAGGACCGGATAGTTTTTGTTTTTAATTTTTTTCGGTGTGAAAATATTGAGCTTTACATTTTCTCCTTTATGGTTTTTGGTGTAGGAAATATCTTTGTAAGCCATTGTTGGTTTGCAACTGATTATAATTAAGGCTAGAAAAAATAGTGTTGTAATTGATTTATACATTTTAGTCATTAATAAATAATGTACGAATAATTTGAGTTTTTAGATTGTATCTTATTTATTGAAAAATGATATTAATGTAATAAGGCTTTTCTGATTTAAATGAAATTGGACAAGACTTCCTGTAATGAATGATTAGTTGAAATTTAATTTAAGTAATATTTTTTATCAAAACGACCGTCAGTTATAGTAACAGAAGAGTCCTGATATTGAGCTTTGAAACTAAATTTACCCGAAACTATTTTATTCTCTTTATCAAACTTCGTAATAGATAAAACACCTGTATTGTTAGGATTGGTAATATATCCTTTTAGTGCTATAGAGTAAATGCCTTTATTTTCCTCTATATCATTTATAACATAATCACCGACATTAATATCTTGATTGCTCGTTATTTTTATTACTATAAAGTTCCCATTTCTATCTTCTACGCCTCTCAAATTGATTTGTAATTGATACTTACCATTTATAGATTGATAATAGGTACCCGAACTTCCATTTCCGATAATGGGAGGTTCAATTAATGCCACCCAAATTTTGCCATCAACAATAGCTCCTCCGGTATTAGCACCAGATTGAGTTGCTTTAGGAAGCTCAGTAGTATTTTGATCGTCATCTTTACTGCAAGCTGTAAGCAATATGGAAAGGAAGGTAAGCAGGAAAAGGTTCTTCATTTTAATTTTTTATAGACCTTCTAAATTTATGAATTAATTACGAAGGAATTAAAGATTTATTAAAAGATAATATCAATGGTTTATTGTATAGGAACTTATTTGATTTAGCATTAAAAAGGCATTAACTCAATTTCCATTTTTAATTATTGAATATTTCTATTAAAAAAAGTTAATTTCCACCCCATCAAAAAATCATTAACGATTAAAGATTATCTTTGCGGATTATTTGCCGGATGAAGAAACTTGTCATTATTCCCACCTACAACGAAAAAGAAAACATCGAAAAGATTATTTCGGCTGTTTTTGCTTTGGAACAAGATTTCCACATTTTGGTGGTGGACGATTCCTCGCCCGACGGAACGGCTGAGATTGTAAAAGGTCTGAGAGAGAAGTTTCCGCTTCAATTACATTTGACCGTCCGAAAAATAAAAGACGGTCTTGGGAAAGCGTATATTCACGGTTTCCAATGGGCAATTCACAACGAATATGATTATATTTTCGAGATGGATGCCGATTTCTCTCATAATCCGAAAGACCTTATCCGACTTTTCGAAGCCTGCAAAACTGCAGATATGGCGGTTGGTTCCAGATATTCTCAAGGCGTGAATGTGGTGAATTGGCCAATGGGAAGGGTTTTGTTGTCTTATTTCGCATCAAAATATGTGAGATTCGTATTGGGAATTCCGGTTCACGATACGACTGCAGGATTTGTTTGTTTTAAAAAGGAAACATTAATTTCCATCGGACTTGATAAGATCAGACTGAAAGGTTACGGTTTCCAGGTTGAGATGAAATATCGGGTTTTCAAGAAAAATCTTAAGATTGTAGAGGTTCCCATTATTTTCACCGACAGAACAGAAGGCGTGAGCAAAATGAACGGTGGAATCATCCAAGAAGCCATCTTTGGCGTTTTGAATTTGAAATGGAAAAACTTGATTGGAAAATTATAATATGAAGCATTTTGTTTTTTCTTTAATGATGATTTTTAGCGTTTTGTCCTGTACAGAAGCGATAGAAAAACCGAAAGATATTCTGGATGAAGAAAAGATGTCCGAGATTATCGCTGATTTTGCAATCAATGAACAGCAATTCACCATCGGAACGAATATAAATTCTGAAAATGCAACGAGATTTATCCTGAAAAAATATAAAATAAAAGGGCAACTTTTCACGGATAGCTATCAATATTATATGACCAAACCTGAGACGATGAAAGAAATCTTGGATGAGGCTCAGGAAATTATTAAAGCAAAAGACCCGAAAGCAGAAGCCTTCATCAATAAAAAATTAAAAGGAGTTAGTACAAACCCAAACGGAACCGCTCCCACAATGGCGCAATAAATTTGAAAACAAATTCCCTTCGACAAGAAAAAGAATTGTCGAAAGTGAAAATAAGATATACGAATGAAATTTTTTGAAATCGAAAAAACTTCAGAATCCAAAGCAAGAGCTGGAGTTATCAATACAGACCACGGACAAATCCAAACCCCGATTTTTATGCCGGTTGGAACTGTTGCTTCTGTGAAAACTGTGCATCAGAGAGAACTTAAAGAAGATATTAAAGCGCAAATCATTTTAGGAAACACCTACCATTTGATGCTTCGTCCAACTATGGACATTATGGAAAAAGCGGGCGGACTACACCAGTTTATGAATTGGGATTTGCCAATCTTGACAGATTCCGGCGGTTATCAGGTTTTTTCGTTGGCGAAAAGTAGAAAGATTACTGAAGAAGGTGTGAAATTCAAATCACACATCGACGGAAGTTTGCATTTTATGTCGCCTGAAGTTTCGATGCAGATTCAAAGACAAATTGGTGCGGATATTTTTATGGCTTTTGATGAGTGTATTGCTTATCCAAGCGACTATAACGCTGTGAAAACATCAATGGAACTTACGCACCGTTGGTTGAAAAGATGCATCACTTGGACGGAAGAAAATAAAGAATTGTACGGTCACAAACAGAGATTGTTCCCAATTGTTCAGGGGTCTTGTTATTCAGATTTAAGGAAGATTTCTGCTGAGGTGATTTCTGAAGCTGGAGCGGAAGGTAACGCGATTGGCGGACTTTCCGTTGGCGAACCAGAACCGGAAATGTACAGAATCACAAATGAAGTGACGGACATTCTCCCAAAAGACAAACCAAGATATCTGATGGGTGTCGGAACGCCTTGGAATATTCTGGAAAGTATCGGTTTCGGTGTGGATATGATGGATTGCGTAATGCCGACCAGAAACGCCAGAAATGCAATGCTCTTTACTTGGCAAGGCGTAATGAATATGAAAAACGAACGTTGGAAAGAAGATTTTTCTCCACTCGACGAGTTTGGAACAAGTTATGTTGACAGCGTTTACAGCAAGGCTTACGTGCGTCACCTTTTCGTTTCGAAGGAATATTTGGCAAAACAAATTGCATCGATTCATAATTTGGCATTTTACCTTGATTTAGTGAAAGTTGCAAGAGAACATATTGTTGCAGGCGATTTTTATCAATGGAAAGATTCAATCATTCCACAATTGAAGACAAGGCTGTAGAAGACTCAAGAAAAAAGTAAAAAGAATCAAGAGAAAATCTTATCAATCATCATTTATCAATTATAGCTCGATGAAAATCATAGACCTTTACGTCATCAAAAAATATTTGGGAACCCTCATTTTTATGTTGGCGCTTTTGTCTATCATCATTATGGTTGTGGATGTGCAGGCAAAAACACCAAGGATTGAGAGTAATGGATTTACGGTTGGTTATTTTTTGCTTAATTTTTATCCGTTCTGGATTCTGAATTTGATTCTGACTTTTATGTCGATTCTGGTTTTCATTACCGTGATTTTCTTCACTTCCAGAATGGCGAATAACACCGAGATTGTTGCAATCATCAGCAGTGGTGCGAGTTTTCACAGATTTGCAAGACCATATTTAGTCACATCGATTTTGATATTTATAATGACATTGGCGGTGAATCACTTCATTTTGCCTTGGTCCAACATCAAGAAAAATATCCTCGAACCTTATACTTACAATAGTATGAATCGGGAGAAACTTCTTGGAAATATGAGCATTGCTTCGAATATCAGTCCGACGGATTATATTTTTGTCAACAGTTACAACAAGAAGGAAAACCGCGGAACTGGCTATATGTATCAGAAATTTGATAAGAACAAAAAGCTTATTTATCAAATCTCGGCGATGGATATCCAATGGGAAGCGAAGAAAAAACATTTCGTCATTAATAATTACACAGAACGGACGGCGAGTAAAAATGACACCGAAATTCTTGGAAGCGGAACAACGAAGATTCAAGATTTCAAATTGCCACCTTCAGAATTGTTTCCTGACAAATTGGTAGCTCAAAACAAAACCACGCCCGAACTTCTGACGATGATAGAACGGGAAAAAATGAAAGGAAACAACAATGTAACTTCTTTCTATAATGAGCTTTATCAAAGAACCTCAATGCCGGTTTCCATTATTATTTTGACGTTTCTCGGATTGTCATTATCATCACAGAAAAAACGTGGTGGATTGGGACTGAATCTTGCTTTGGGAATTGCTTTGGCGTTCTTATTCGTGTTTTCTTTCCAAGTTTTGAATGTAGTTTCCGAAAATAAAACATTGACACCACTTTTGGCAATGTGGCTTCCGAACATCGTTTTTGCACCAGTTGCCGCTTATCTTTATATTAAGAGAGCTAACCAGTAATTTTTTTGTTTAATCGCAAAATCGTTAAATTGTTTCATCAATGCGTTTCAGAGTTCAGTAAAGAAGTTCAATCTCCTTGTGGAAGAATTTTTGCAAGCCTTCATTTTCCAGATCAATCCAGAGAAAACCATTTTTGTCAGCATTTTTGATAATGCCATTTTGGCGCAAATTATCTTTTTGAAAAACTGAGATTTCGTCTTTTCGGAAGAGCGATTGGTTATAGATATTCAGGATTTCATCTTCTGGATTAATGTCCTGTATTCTTGAAATAAAGTATTGATGAAACTGATGGACAAATTCAATCAAATCAAAACTTAAATCCGTGGCAGTCAATACAGAACCAGCTTTTGGAAGATTCGAAAAATCGGTTTGAAGCACATTAATCCCAATTCCAATAATGTAATATTCCACATTCTTAACTTTTTTCTTTTCGATGAGAATGCCACAAACCTTTTTCCCGTTCAAAATAATATCGTTTGGCCATTTAATTTTAGTGTTTCCATTGGTCAAATTGGCAAGAAAATCTCGGACAATGATAGCGGTATAATAATTGACGAATGTATCGAAAATACGGATGTTTGAAGTTTTGATGGCTATAGAATAAGCCAGATTCTGATTGGGAATCACGTTCCAAATATTCCCATATTGTCCACGACCTTTTGTTTGATTAAAAGTAAAAACAGCAGCTGGTTCGTCTTCATTTAAAAGCGATAAAATTTCGTCGTTGGTAGAAAAACAATTTTCAGAGTGGAAAATTTGGCTCATTTATGAAAACTTTAAGAGATAATAAAAGTCAGAAACAAAAGATAAATAGATTAAAATCAATAAATTTGCAAATTAGACAATTTTTTTAATGAGTAAAATTACAGAAAAACAATTACTAATCGATAAGATAGTAGAATCGATTCAAGATACAAAAGGTGAAGATATTTTAGTCTTCGATTTAACAGGCATAGAAAACGCAGCGGCAGAAACTTTTATCATCTGCAGTGGAAACTCAAACACGCAGGTTTCCGCAATTGCCGGGAATATCCAAAAAAATGTAAGAAACGACCTCAATGACAGACCTTGGCACGTAGAAGGTACCGAGAATGCAATGTGGGTTTTGGTGGATTACGTTTCTGTGGTAGTACACATTTTCCAAAAAGAAATCCGCGAATATTACGATATCGAAGAGCTTTGGGGTGATGCAAAAATCACGAAAGTAGAAAGTTAAAAGATGCAATTTTGCATCATCAATATTTAAAAAATAAGAATGAATAACAAAGGATTCAATTGGTTTATACCCGTTATACTGGGACTTATTTTACTTATATTTCTTCCAGGACTTCTTGGAGATTCTATGGTAAAAAACATTGATGAGAAAGAATTTTACGATTATGTAGAAAAAGGGAAAGTGGGCGAAGTGATGGTCTATAGGGACAACTTCAAAGCCGATGTTTACCTTACGAAAGCTGCTAAGGCAGAACTGCAGAAAGGAGAGAAAAAAGATGATCCTCTTTCTGTGATCAACATCAAACCGAGTCCTGATTTTGTTTTGACTTATGGTGATCTTCGTTATTTCCAAGAAAGATTCGAAAGCATCAATGCCAATTTGCCAACCAAAGCTAGGATGGAATTTGGTAAAAGCCAAAGTGGTTTCTCAGAATTGCTATTCACTTTAGCACTTTGGGGTGGACTTTTCGCTTTGCTGTATTTCTTCATTTTTAGAAAAATGGGCGGAGGAGCAGGCGGACCTGGCGGACAGATATTCAGCATTGGTAAATCCAAAGCGAAACTGTTTGACGAAAAGGACAAAATGCAAGTGACATTCAAAGATGTTGCAGGATTGGAAGGTGCAAAAGAAGAAGTTCAGGAAGTTGTAGATTTCCTTAAAAATTCTGAAAAATATACAAAATTAGGTGGTAAGATTCCAAAAGGTGTTCTTTTGGTTGGGCCTCCGGGAACTGGAAAAACCTTGTTGGCGAAAGCCGTTGCTGGTGAAGCTAAAGTTCCGTTTTTCTCACTTTCAGGTTCTGATTTTGTAGAAATGTTTGTAGGTGTTGGAGCTTCCAGAGTAAGAGATCTTTTTGCTCAGGCTAAAGCCAAATCTCCAGCAATTATTTTCATTGATGAGATTGATGCAATCGGCAGAGCGAGAGGAAAAGGCGGTATGCAAGGCGGAAACGACGAGCGCGAAAATACATTGAACCAATTGCTGACAGAAATGGATGGTTTTGGTACAGATGTAAACGTCATCGTAATGGCGGCTACAAATCGTGCAGATATCTTGGATAAAGCCTTGATGAGAGCAGGACGTTTTGACCGTTCTATCTATGTAGATCTTCCAGAATTGCACGAGAGAAAACAAATCTTCGAAGTTCATTTGGCTAAGATCAAAATGGACGACTCGATTGATAGAGAATTTTTGGCAAAACAAACGCCAGGATTCAGCGGTGCTGATATTGCGAATGTTTGTAATGAAGCGGCATTGATCGCAGCAAGAAACTCTCACGAGTCTGTAAACAAACAAGATTTCTTGGACGCAGTTGATAGAATCATCGGTGGTCTTGAAAAGAAAAATAAAGCTATCAAACCTTCTGAAAAAAGAAGAGTTGCCTTCCACGAGGCTGGTCACGCGACAATTTCTTGGTTGGTAGAGCACGCAGCACCACTTCTAAAAGTGACAATCGTTCCTAGAGGACGTTCGCTTGGAGCCGCTTGGTATCTTCCGGAAGAGAGACAGTTGACTACAACTCAGCAAATGTTGGATGAGGTTTGTGCAACACTTGGCGGTAGAGCGGCAGAACAAGTTGTTTTTGGGAACATATCTACTGGTGCGCTATCAGATCTTGAAAGAGTGACGAAACAAGCTCAGGCGATGGTTACAATCTACGGTCTGAACGACAAAGTAGGAAACATTTCTTACTATGACAGTTCGGGACAATCTGAGTACAGCTTTGGAAAACCATATTCTGAACAAACAGCAAAATTGATTGACGAAGAGATTTCTAAATTGATTGAAATGCAATACGCAAGAGCCATCAATATTCTGTCAGAAAACAGAGATAAATTGGACGCGCTTGCACAGAAACTTTTAGAAAAAGAAGTGATTTTCCGCGAAGATCTTGAAGAAATATTCGGAAAACGTGCTTGGGATCCAGAATTGACAGAAAAACCTGTATCAAGTCTTGATAATCCTGCCGATGCTGGAAACGTCTTAAATACAGAGAGTTAAACGGTTTAAAATTTAAATAATTACAAAAAATCCTAATCTATTTAGGATTTTTTGTTAAAATAAAGTTTTGGTTTTTAGCCGATTATAATTATTTTTTTACATTTGTATTAATTAAAGCATAACTAAATTGAGTCTGTTCAAAAAACTCGTCAATAAGATAATGAATCAGCCCGAAGAGGAGCAGCCAGATGTGACCAAACTGGCGGATCAACTTCGCGATGCAGATCTTGATTATAAATTTGCGCAACTTTTTACGCATTCAGGGGGATTTTTTAATTATTGCGCAGATGAATCCGAAGCCTTACAAACGCTTAATCAGATCATTAAAATTGAGCAGGTGAAAGATGTTTTCTGTTGGGACCAGGATCTTAGAAATTTCTTGGACGTCATCAAGACACCTTACACGCCAGAATTGACAGAGCAGAATGACGCTGCTTTCATCACTTGCGAATATCTGATAGCTTTCGACGGCAGAATTATGCTTTCACATAACAATATTCTTCACTACCATTCATCCAGATTGCCAAGCAAGATCATCATTATGGCAAACGTTTCTCAGATTGCTAATAATCTGAACGAGGCGATGATGAAGGTAAAACGTGCGGGTAATCTTAAAAATCTGACCTCTATCAGCGGAAGTCAGTCCAAATTAGACACACCTAATAAGGATAATACCAAACTTTTCTTACTTTTGCTGGAAGATTAAATTTCAGTTTTGGATAAAAATTTCATTCAGCGTACAATTTCCGGAGTCATTTATGTTCTCGTAATTGCTATTTGCACCACGCCACTTGGCGAAAATCTCTTTAGCAGTTTCCTGCCACAAGTAAAACAGCAGTATCTTTTTTACGGATTAATTACATTGTTTCTTGTTGTTGGATTGTACGAATGCATCAGGCTGATGAAGTTTGACAACAGCATTTACAAATGGCTGGTTTTCCCAATCGCCGCAATCATCTATTACCGATTTACCAAACGCTTTTTCTACCACGGCTTTTTCTTTGATTTAAATTTCAGCGAAATATTGGCTTTGGCCTTGATTCCGATAGCTGTGGTCACCCTTTTCAAATATTCCCGAGAACTTTACTTTGAAAATGGAAAACTCATTTTCACGGTTGTTTACGTGACTTTACCGTTCGCATTTTCATTAGGCTTACCAAAATTCAGTACGTTGGATCCCAGCAAAACTTTCACTTTGGAGATTTTTATGCTGTTCGTTTTGATTTGGAGCAGTGATACTTTTGCTTATCTAACAGGTAAATTTTTCGGAAAACACAAGATGGCACCAAAGATTTCTCCTAAGAAAACTTGGGAAGGATTTGCTGGTGGCGTGGTTCTGACATTGATTTTAGGATTCTTCGTAGAACAGTATTTTCCTGAGCTTCGTGGCAACTGGATGATGGTTGGATTCCTGGTTTCTGTCTTCGCTCCGTTGGGAGATTTGGTAGAAAGTCAGTTAAAACGTAGTTTTGCAGTTAAAGACAGTGGGAATATTCTTCCGGGTCACGGCGGCGTTTTGGATAGGCTGGACAGTTTTATCATCTGCGTGCCAGTTGTTTATTTATATTTTATTTTAGAAAAACTAGTATAAGAAACTATGAAATTACATAAAGAATCAAAAGGAACCTTGATTGTCGCAATACTTTTCATTGCGTTTATTGGCACGATTTCTATTTATTATTTACACATTTGGGCGTTGGCAATCCTGATTCCATTGTTGGTAATGTTGGGATTGGTATTTTGGTTTTTCCGCGTTCCTACGAGAGCGATTTTGGATCATACAGAAAATGTGGTTGCGCCAGTTGACGGAAAAGTGGTAATGATAAAAGAAGTTGTTGAGGACGAATTCATCAAAGATAAATGCATTCAGGTTTCCATATTTATGTCACCGCTTAATGTCCATATTTGCCGTTATCCAGTAAGTGGCGATGTGATTTATAAGAAGTATCATCCAGGAAAATATTTGGTGGCTTGGCACGAAAAATCATCTACCGAAAACGAAAGAACGACTGTTGCTGTGAAAAGTTTGACGAATCATCAAGTTGTTTTCCGTCAGATTGCAGGTTATGTGGCGAGAAGAATTGTTTTCTATTGTAATGTTCAAGACGAAGCAAAAGCTGGTCACGAGTTTGGTTTCATTAAGTTCGGTTCCAGAATGGATGTTTTCTTGCCTTTAGACACGGAAATCCTTTGTAAGATCGGAGACAAGACAAAAGGTGGAATTGATGTAATTGCGAGAATGAGAGATTAATTTTTTTCATTAATATAAAATTTAAAAGAGGCTTAATTATAAGTCTCTTTTTTTTTAATCCTTAGAATTGACGGTTTGGTCGTCATTAATTACCATTCGGTCTAATGTTTTTCGTAATGAGAATTTGGCGTTCTAAATTTGAATCATAATTAACAATCAAACTTATGAAAACATCATTATTCTTCTCCTTGTTCCTCATCCTATTATCAATTTTCTCCAAAGCTCAAATGGATGATAAATTCTATCAGCCCAAGAAAGAAATGCAAGCTTTGGAATTTAAAACCATCGAAAATCTAAGTCTCCCTGTTGAAAAAGATACCATCACAGCAGTCGTTCTGAAGCCGGAATCAAAATCAATCAAGAAAACAATTCTATTTTTCCACGGCGCTGGCGGGAATATTTCAACTTATCAATATATCACAAAACCATTGGTTGAAAATGGATTTCAAGTGGTAATGATCGATTTCCGAGGTTATGGAAAATCCACTGGAACACCAAAACACGTGAATGTAGCATCTGACGGGCAAAAAATGTTCAATTATTTATTACGCAGAAAAGATATTCAAGACACAAAAATCTATCTCTACGGCGCTTCTTTGGGTTCTCAGATTGCAACACATTTGGCTAAGGAAAATCAGTCCAAAATCTCAGGTCTCATAATCGATGGCGGAATGTCTTCGTTCACGGATATTGCGATTCATTTTGCGCCTCAGTACAAAGAAATGATTTCTAGTATGCTGATTTCACCTTACTCAGCAAAAGAAGACGTGAAAACACTGAAAGGCCTTCCTAAATTATTCATCTACAGCAAAGGTGATTCAACAATTCCATTTGAGCAAGGACAATTGGTTTACGACAATGCACCAGAACCAAAACAATTCCTCGAATTTACTGGAGAACATATCCAGGCAATGGTTGTGGATAAGGATAGAATTCTGAAAGCAATCAACTCATTATAAAAATAAAAGGGAGGATATCATCAATCTTCCCTTTTTTCTATTCTAATATTTGATCATCAATGCGCCACTTCCTTTGATGCGGTACAAACCGCCTTTTGGTAATTTCTCTTCATTTTGAGCGAACATTTCACTATCGAAAACCGGACAGCCTTCTATGATTGCAGGCGTAATATCCGATGCGTCTTTGATAATGTGAAGTTTTCCTGAGTTATTTGCTCTGCCACCAACTTCTGAACGAGCGATAGTTTTCAAAACGCCGTTTGCATCTGCAACCACAATTCTGTCATTTGGATTTGTGCTGATGTAATTCGGGCGCTGTGCAATTTGCAAAGTTTGCCATCCGCTAAGTGTTCCATAACCCAAGGCATCAATCCGAACGCCTCCCAAGATAAGATCCAATCTTTGCGTCGGATTTCTGTAAAATGCATCTCCATTAGGATCTGCACCGAAAGCCCAGTTTCCCTTCTCGTCCATTATGGCTCGGTAATTATTTGCTGCAGTACTTGCTGCAGTTCCGTCACTGTTTGCACCAGAAGTTCCTAGCCAAATTTCTCCTCCAACCGAAGTGTATTTCCCCGTTCTCAAAACTACGCCTGCACGTTGCTGAGTTAGAATATTGACCAATCCCAAATTAGAACTGGAAGTTGTCGTATGACCTTCGAAGGCAGCAATGGAAGTTCCATTTGGTCTTGCCGTTCTTGCGCCAATGACACCATTGGAAATTATGTTTCGGTGGATGATCGCCTGGGCATTATTATCTGTTGCCAAACTATAATTGACGTCCAAATCTGCATTGGCTTGGATGGTGATTTTATCATCAAACTGTCTGGCAGGAAATCCAGGAAATGCGGGCGTAAATGAATCACTCGGCGAATATCCAATTCCAATTCTGCCAGCTGGCGTTACTATAAAGTCGTCCAAAACTTGTACTGTATTTGGTGCGCCCGTTGTTGGATTGTCTTTTGTTGCATCAATGTGAAATGCGCCAACACCTTGATTGGTTCCTATTGCGACATTTCCTTTTTGATAAATATTTTGCGTGTTAAGGGTAGCTTCCGTGCTTGTGTTTCGGACAAACCAAGGTTCCGTTCCGCTAGTTCCGCCACCAGTTCCTTTTGCCTTTTGCCATAATACGCCATCAAAATAGTAGTAACCAATAGAATCTACAAAAGTTCTTGGTGCGTTGGTATTTCCACCCGTGACATCAGTTACATAAACAAGAGCGGCGGTTTGATCTGTACCATAAACGCCAGTATTATTGGTGAGTTCTGCTCTGGTAAGTCGTGGAGCTTGCAAGCCGATAAGCTGAGTATTGTCTGTGATATTTCCTGATGCATCTCTTTTAGGACTGACATCCAAGGTGGTTTTCGGGCTGTCTGTGTTGATGCCCACTTGTGCGGAGCTTAATCCAAATGCTAAAATAGCAATGGATAGAAAATTTTTTTTCATCGTGTTTGTGTGTTTTACTTATACAAAGATATTATTTTTTTGTATAAACAATAGAATGGTTAAAAAAAACAACCTTCGTGTTTTATGAGAAGGTTGTTTTTTTTTAATAAAGCGTTATGATTACATTAATGATAAAAAATTTGAAATATGTTCATTATTAGCTCACTAGAACTTCATATTTTTTTCTATTGTCAATTAGGATCCAAAGATTAATAGTAGCGAAAATTAATGCAATTACAATTCCTTCTGGTGCTTTCGTGAAATTGTGTAGAACAATTCCTACCATTATAGGTAAAATAACAATGGCGCTTAAAGCTCTCGTTTTTGGAAAGATAAATAATGCGCCTCCAATTATTTCCACTGCACCGACCAACGGCATTAGCCAACTCAATTCTTTAAAAGCAGCGAATGATTTTTTCATAGATTCTGTAAGTTCAGGCATTGGCATATAATGAAAGAACTTGTCCAATCCGGCATTAATAAACATCAATCCGAAAAGGAGACAAACGACAAACTTAACGTATTTCATAGTATATAATTTTAATAGTTACTTATTTATTTCCATTGCTTCCTTCTCTAATAATGGTCTTCTACCGCCGTCAAACTGCGTTGCAAAAAGAATAGCTAAAATTGCAAAAAACAGTAACATTAAAGATATTACGATCAGAATTTTTTTGCCCAATGATAGTCTGGGAATGTTTGAAACTAAGAATATCAGGACAATTAATAAAATTAAAAATAGCGCAGTAATTCCCATTTAATATTCTGAAACTTTTTTTGGAGTAAAATTTAATTGAGAAGATAATTTTAAATAAAACGAATTTAATAAAAATATGAATCGAAAATTAAAATAAAAAATCCGTCCGAGAAAACTTCCCGAACGGATTGATATTTTGAATGTTTCTTAATTTATTTTATTTCAAAGCAATCTCAACAACTTCGCTCATATTGGTCACATAATTGACTTTCAAATGTTTAAGGTAATCTTTTTTGATTTCCTCAACATCTTTCCTGTTCGCTTCACAAAGAATCACTTCTTTGATTCCGGCTCTTGTAGCGGCGAGTAATTTTTCTTTGATTCCTCCAACCGGAAGTACTTTTCCACGAAGTGTAATCTCGCCTGTCATTGCCAAATGTGGTTTCACTTTTTTGTTTTTATAGCTTGAAACCATAGATGTCAGCATTGCGATTCCTGCAGATGGACCATCTTTTGGCGTTGCACCTTCCGGAACGTGAACGTGGATGTTTTTCTTTTCTATATCTTCTTCAGAAATTCCCAATTGCTCATAATGCGCTTTGATGAATTCCAACGCAATAGTCGCGGATTCTTTCATCACATTTCCAAGGTTTCCAGTCATCGTCAGAGCGCCTTTTCCTTTTGATAAAATACTTTCTATAAAGAGAATGTCACCACCAACACTTGTCCAAGCTAAACCTGTTACTACGCCGGGAACATCTGTGATTTCTGCCAAAGTTTTAGGTCTTGGAACGCCAAGAATCTCATCCACTTTATCAACGGAAATTTTCGAATCAAATTCTTTCTCCATTGCAATTTGAAGTGCCACCCAACGTGCAACGCCTGCAATTTTTTTCTCCAAAGATCTCACGCCACTTTCGGAAGTGTGAGCATCGATGATGTGTTTCAATTCTGCGTTTCCGAGTTTCAGATTTTTCGCATCCAAACCGTTTTCACGCAATTGTTTTTTTACCAAATGTCGTTTTGCGATTTCAATCTTTTCTTCCAAAGTATAACCGGCGATGCTAATGATTTCCATTCTGTCCAAAAGCGGACGCTGAACGGAAGAAAGCGAGTTGGCTGTTGCAATGAACATCACTTTCGAAAGGTCATAACCGAGTTCTAAGAAATTATCATAGAAATTATTATTCTGCTCAGGATCAAGAACTTCCAACAAAGCTGAACTTGGATCGCCGTGGACTCCTTGTCCAATTTTATCGATCTCATCCAACACAATCACAGGATTTGAAGTTCCAGATTTTTTGATGGATTGAAGAATTCTTCCCGCCATCGCACCAATATAAGTTTTTCTATGGCCGCGGATTTCGCTTTCGTCGTGCAGTCCACCAAGTGAAACTCGAACATATTTTCTCCCAAGTGCATCAGCCACAGATTTTCCAAGCGAGGTTTTACCAACGCCTGGAGGACCAACCAAACAAAGAATTGGCGATTTCATATCATTTTTCAATTTCAGAACGGCGATGTGTTCCAAAATTCTTTTTTTAATATCTTCTAATCCGAAATGTTCTTTATCCAAGAGCTTTTCCGCTTTGTTCAAATCGAATGCATCTTTGGAATAATGTTCCCACGGAAGATCGGTGAAAAAGTCAAGATAATTACGTTGAACGTTATAATCCGGCGAGCTTGAATGCTGTCTGGAAAGTCTTTGTAATTCTTTCTCGAAATGTTTTTCTACTTCGTCATTCCATTTAATCTTTTCGGCTTTTTTTCTGAACTCATCTGCGTCAGATTCTGCGCCACCACCCAATTCTTCTTGGATGGTTCGGATTTGTTGGTTCAGAAAATATTCTCTTTGTTGCTTGTCCAGATCCTTGCTGGTTTTCTGATGGATTTGGCTTTTCAGTTCCAAATGACGGAAATCGTCGTGCATCAGTTCGTACAGATTTTTTGCACGTCCAATCAAGGTTTTTTCGTCCAACAATCTTTGTTTTTTGTCTGAAGAAAAATTTCCATTTGCGGAAACAAAATTCAACAGATCTTCGTATCCATCAATATTTTTAAGGGCAAATTGCGCCGCGTTCGGAATATTTGGGTCGATGTTGATGATTTTTTCTGCCAAGTCTTTGATATTGTCCATCAATGCAGAAAATTCCTCTTTATCTTTTGGTTGCGTGTCTCTTTGTTTGGTAATCTCTGCCAAGAAGTAAGGCTCATTGGAAACAAATTTTTTCACTTTGAATCTCTGAACACCTCTCGTAATAGCAGTGATATTACCTTCTGGAAGCGTGATGATTTTCAGAATTTTTGCCAACGTTCCAACCGTGTAAAGATCTTGTTCAGAAGGATTTTCTTCGTTTGGATTTTTTTGGCTAATGATTCCCACGAGTTTGTTTTCTCTTTGGGCATCTTCCAAGAGTTTTTTGGACTTTTCCCTTCCAGCCGTAATTGGCGTAATGACTTTTGGGAACATTACCATATTTCTCACTGGGAGAATTGGGAAAACAGTTTGGGCTTTGTCGGCTTCCTGATTTCCAAGATCGTCCAGATTGATTTCTTCTGCCACGATTCCGAAACCTTCGTCTAAGATTTCCTCAAAACTGATATTTTCAAATTCTGTCATAGTATGTTGAATGACAAATTGTCATTAATCTTAATTAATATAAAAATCGTTTCTCTAATTTAATGGAAAAACAATACTGTTACGAATGAATCTATAATTTCGCAAGAGATATGCCAATAGGAAAAGCAATACAATTTGGCAGATATTAAAAACCCTTTCAGAGTTCAAAACTCTGAAAGGGTTAATTATTTTTGATGGAACAGGATTAAACCAACATTCTCTGCGCTTTTTTCACACCTTCAACCAGAATATCAATCTCTTCCAAAGTATTGTAAACTGCAAAACTTGCACGCACAGTTCCAGCAATGTTGAAGAAATCCATAATCGGTTGGGTGCAATGGTGTCCGGTTCTCACGGCGATTCCCAATTTGTCGAGAATCATTCCAGTGTCAGAAGCGATTCCTGCGCCTTCCAAGTTGAAAGAAACAACGCCCGTTCTATTGGCTTTTTCGCCATAGATTTTGATGCCTTCTAATTCCAGAAGTTTTTTCTGAGCGTAATTGAGAAGTTCGTTTTCGTGGTTTTGAAGATTTTCGTGACCGATATTTTCAATGAAATCTACAGCCGAGCCAATCGCAATATTGCCGCCAACATTAGGAGTTCCAGCTTCGAATTTGAACGGTAAGCCTGCGTAAGTTGTTTTTTCGAAACTGCAAACTGCAATCATTTCTCCACCGCCGTGAAAAGGATGAAGGTTTTCCAGAACAGATTCTTTCCCGTACAAAATTCCTGTTCCCATTGGCGCGTACATTTTGTGTCCTGAGAAGACGAAGAAATCACAATCCAGTTTCTGAACATCGATTTTGAAATGTGGTGCAGATTGAGCGCCATCAATCAAAACATAAGCATTGGAAAGTCTTCTTGTTTTTTCAATGATTTCTTCGATGGGATTGGTGATTCCCAAAGCGTTAGAAACCTGATTTACAGAAACGATTTTCGTTTTTTCGTTTAGCCATTCGTCCAAAACATTGATTTGGAGAATTCCGTTTTCGTCCATTGGTATGACGCGAAGTTTTGCACCGGTTCTTTCGCAAAGCATCTGCCACGGAACAATATTGGAATGGTGTTCCAAATAAGAAATAATGATCTCGTCTTCTGGCTTGATTTGATTGGTCAAAGCGTACGCTACAAGGTTGATTCCTTCCGTAGTTCCTTTTGTGAAAATAACTTCGTAGTCGTGTTTTGCATTGATGAAACGTTGGATTTTCTGTCTAGAAAGTTCCATCTCTTCCGTTGCCAATTGACTCAAGGTGTGGATGCCTCGGTGAACGTTTGCGTTTATGGTTTCATAATATTTCTCCCAAGTTTTGATGACTGAAATTGGTTTTTGGGAAGTTGCGGCGTTGTCCAAATAAACTAATGGTTTGCCGTTGACTTCTTGATTCAGGATTGGGAATTGGGCTCTTATGTTGTTGATATCAAACATTTAGATGTAGATATTAGATGTTAGAAATTAGATGTTAGATTGAAATCCAATGTTTAAAACGTTGAATCTGCAGCCCGGCCTGAGTGGAAATCCTTTTTTGTGGCTGGAAAAGCTTTGGCAAAAAGATTGGGAACGGAGGACGGATAAAGCTGCCCAAATAATTAAGCTCATAAAAGCACTTGATTATTTAGAATGCGTCAAAGTTACGGCAAATTTTATTATATTTTTCGATGTTAAATATTTATAAAATAAGTCTAATTCTTGCTTCTTGGAATAATAATTGACTATTTTTGGACAATTCATTTATTAACAAATAAATACCAAACTATGTCATTCGAATTACCAAAACTTAGTTATGCGTACGATGCGTTGGAGCCAACAATCGATGCAAAAACAATGGAAATCCACCACTCAAAACACCACCAGGCGTATGTGGACAATCTTAATAACGCAATTGCAGGAACAGAACTTGAAGGGAAATCTCTTGAAGAAATCCAAAAAACAGGAACTGACAAACCAGCGGTAAGAAATAACGGCGGCGGACACTTCAACCACTCACTTTTCTGGGAACTTTTGACGCCAGGCGGCAGCAAAGAACCAGTTGGAAATGTGAAAGCTGAAATCGAGAAAATCGGTGGTTTTGATAAATTCAAAGAAGATTTTTCTAACGCTGCGAAAACTAGATTCGGTTCTGGTTGGGCTTGGTTGGTGAAAAATTCTGATGGTTCTGTAGTTGTAACTTCTACGCCAAATCAGGACAATCCACTAATGCCGGTTGCTGACAAACAAGGAACGCCAATTCTTGGATTGGATGTTTGGGAGCACGCATATTACCTTAATTATCAAAACAGAAGACCAGACTATGTGACTGCGTTTTTTGATGTGATCAATTGGGATAAAGTGGAGGAACTTTATAATAAATAATTTTTCATAGAATTATATTGAGAAACCCATCAGAGCTTATCTGATGGGTTTTTTTTATGGGTTTGTGGTTGGTTCTGGTTTGGCTTCAGGTTTTGTTTCTTTCTTGGTTTCCTTGGCTTTTTCAGCTTCTAACTTCGCTTTTTCTTTGTCTAATTTTTCCTGTTCGACTTTTGCGATTTTGGCTAAGCTGTCTTGCTCTTTTTTGATAGCGACAGCATTTATTTTTGCCATTACAGCTTCGGAGGTTGCGCCTGGGCCGAAAGAATCTATTGCCACTGTATCATAAACCATTTGCGGTGCTGCATCCAGATTGTCGGAAGAGTTCAAAACGGGTGTTTCTTTTGAGCAAGCTGAAAGTAGAATTAGAGCGCTTGCAACTATTATTTTTTTCATAATCATTTTAATTTTAGTCAATCAAAAATTCGGCAAGAACAGGAAAGTGGTCAGAAATCTGTACGCTTCTGTCGACCTTGTAACTGATTGGTTTTATTGATTTAGAGGAAAAAATGTGATCGATTTTCATTGGGAATTTGAAGTCGTGGAAACTTGTTCCGCTTCCTTTTCCAACTTTCAGAAAAGTATCTTCCAAATCTTCGGAAACTTTATAGTATTCGTAAGAGTTCGGAACTGCATTGAAATCGCCGGCAACTATCAACGGATAAGGTGATTGATTCATGAATGCCTTAATTTGATCAATCTGAGTTTGGTGTTTTTTGAATGTTGGAATCAACATGTGAAGAACTTTTTTGGCTTTCTCCTCGTTCGCCTCCATATCTTTCGTTGGTTTTACCATTTTCTTGTCAAGGAAAAAAGGTTCCATATAAACATTTACGAAGCGGATGATTTTTCCATTAACTTTAATATCCGCATAAAGACACATTCCTGTGCTCACATCGGTTTTCACCTCGCCACTTTCAATAATAGGAAATTTAGATTGAATCTTTACAATCGGTCGGCTGTTCTCAAAATATTGGAATCCGTCCAAAGGTTTCTTGTTATCATATTCCTGAAAAAATACGACATCTGCACTTTGTTTGTTCAGATAATCATAAATATTTTCATTTCCCAAACCTCCAAATTTCCCATTGAAAGAGATTAATTTAAGATTCGGAGTTTCTTTTTTGGTTGGCGTATAATTGATCCATCTTCTTGTCGGAATGATGAAAAATAATGATAGAATCAGAAAAACAGCGGCTCGTTTTTTCCAACTGATAATCCAAAATATCAACAATAAAATATTAATGATAATCAAAATTGGAAATCCCAACGACAGCAGATTCAACATTCCAAAAACACTCGGCGGAATATAAGCGTTTATTATCGTTCCAAACAAAAGAACAATAATAATGAAGTGAAAAATCGTCAAAAGAAGTCTAATGATTCCCATCTATTGGATTCTGTCTCGGTTCTTTTTAAAATTATAAACAAACAAATATCCAATCAATGCGCCTCCAATATGAGCAAAATGCGCAATGTTGTCGCCACTAAATTGTCTTAATCCCAAGAATATTGAAACAGCAATAATGATTGGTGTTAAATATTTTGCTTTGATAGGATAAGGAATGAATAGAAACATCAGCTTAGCATCTGGAAATAAAGTAGAAAATGCGGCCACAATTCCGAAAATTGCGCCTGATGCGCCGACCATTGGCGTTTTTAAAATTGCAAAAAGGTTTTGTGCTTTTTCATTTATTACTTCGTCATTCGAAAAGTTTGGATAATACTCTATATAGCTTGTATCGACTGTTTTATAAATTTGATGAATATCAAAACCTTGACTAATTAAAAAATTTGTTAGTTGGCTTAATTCAATATAATTCCAAATATTGTACAAAGCAAAGCCACCTAAACCTGCAGCAAAATAGAGAATAATGAATTTTTTCTGTCCTAAAACTTGTTCCAAAACAGGCCCAAAACTGTAAAGCGTAAACATATTGAAAACAATATGCATCAATCCACCGTGCATAAACATATGCGTGATGATTTGCCAAGAATTAAAATTTGGAGACAGCGGAAAATATCCTGCCAGCAAAGGTTCTAGGTTTATGTTAAAATTTGTGAGTATAAGAGTTGCCACGAAAAAAATCACATTTAGAATGATGATATTTCGGGTAACTGGTGTTATTTGAGGAAACATAATTTAAAATTTATTTTTAAAATCGTCAAATGGAACTTCCATCCAACATTTTTTACCATTCACGGTATATTGCGGGAATCCAAGGTCGATAAAATCTTTGACCAATTGCTCGACTTCGGTTTTATAAATGAAATCAAATTTGGATTTTGTTTTTAGCTTAATCCATTGGTATTCAAAGTATTTGGAAAACTCATCTTCGGTTCGGTATTCCAAAACTTCGAATATTTTTTCGAGGAATTTGATAACTTGAGATTCTTTCAAAGCTTCCGGAACTGTTTCAATTCTGAGAACATTTTCCTGGGCCAAGGTCATTTCAAAACCAAAATCCGGCAGATATTTTTTAATGGATTTGTATTTGTTTTTCTCGATTTCATTCAAATGATATTCTAAAGAAAACAACAAACTTTGACCAGCTTTTTTTGTTGGCAGATTTTCCTGATGCGAAGACATAATCACGCGGTGCATTCTCCCAAGATCCAGCATAAAAGTCAATCCGTCTTTGTTGAGAAGCCAATAACCGTTTGGTAATCGGAAAAGATCTTCGTCCAGATCATCATCTTCGAAAAGGTTGATTTTTGATGGCGCTGCTTCTGTTGCTTGGTAAAGTTCGGCGAGATTGATTCGCTCTTCGTCCGTCGTCTTTTCCACAGAAAAAGGATTGAAATCTCTGTCCACATTAATGGCAGAAGGCGATGGCGCACTATAATTACTTTTACTCGGCGCAAAAAATGCTTCCATTTTCGGATCTCTTTCGAAATCCAAACTTGGGGCAACATTGTAAATTCCCAAAGAACGTTTGATCGTAGATCTCACCAAAGCAAAGATCAGCGCTTCATCTTCAAACTTAACTTCCGTTTTCTGAGGATGAATATTAACATCGATTTTCTCCGGATCCATTTCCAGATAAAGAAAAAACGATGGGATGTAACCAGGTTGCAAAAGTCCTTCAAACGCTTCCTGTACGGCCTTGCTGAGATAAGCGCTTCGGAAAAATCTTCCATTCACGAAGAAAAATTGTTCGCCTCGTGTTTTTTTTGCGCCTTCTGGCTTTGCCACATAACCGTGCAGATGAACCCAGCCAAGATCTTCCTTGATTGGAATCAAAAGTGGTTGTAATTTTCTTCCGAAAACATCCACAATTCTTTGCATTTGACCACCTTTTCTCAGTTTGAAAACCGGCTCGTCATTGTGGAACATTTCGAACTCAATATTTTCGTGAGCCAAAGAAACACGCTGAAATTCATCAATAATATGACGAAATTCTACATTGTCATTCTTCAGAAATTTCCGTCTCGCAGGAACATTGTAAAATAAATTCTTGACAGAAAAGTTAGAACCTTCAACCGTTTGTATTGGATCTTGAAACTGGAAAATTCCTCCTTCAATATAAATATTCGTCCCGACAGGCGAATCTTTCTGTTTGGTTTTCAATTCAACTTGTGCAACCGCCGCAATGGAAGCCAAAGCTTCGCCACGGAAACCTTTGGTGGCGATCTTAAAAATATCTTCGGTCGAACGGATTTTTGAAGTGGCGTGTCGTTCAAACGCTAATCTTGCATCGGTTTCAGACATTCCGATTCCGTTGTCCACCACTTGAAGCAGATTTTTTCCGGCGTCACGAATGATGAGCTGAATTTTATTGGAACCTGCATCCACAGAATTCTCCAAAAGTTCCTTCACGATGGAAGCCGGCCTTTGCACCACTTCTCCAGCAGCGATCTGATTGGCAACATGATCCGGTAAAAGCTGAATGATATCTGACATTTCTACGATTGAACTTGTAAAAATAAGGATAACAATCGAGTGGTAAAAGTTAAATAATTATAAAGAAGCTGGGAAAATAATGATAATTTTGACTTTCAGATAATTAATCACATCGATGCAAAGAGATCTCTATATTGATTTTGCCAAAGGACTGGCGACCATTTCCATAATTTTTATTCACACGGCTTTCTGGAGCGGACAATTTTACATTCCGACGGAAGTTCGGGTTTTCTCTTTGGTCTTTGATGTGGCCTTGTTTTATGCGCTGAGCGGAATCACTTCCGGGAATAATATTGAGAAAACGCTTTACAGATTGCTGAAGTTGCAGATCACGTACATGATCTTCGTGACATTCCTCTTTTTCCTCGACTACTTTTTCAAGGTTTTTGGATTGAATTTTTTCTCGTTTGAGTGGTTGAAGGATTTTTATTCTACGTTTGGGACCAAGTATGTCCCAAGCAGCATTTCATCCGAACCGCAATGGCAGGTTTTGGGAAATTGGTATTTGCACGAATATTCCAATTGTGATACTTTTCCCGTAGTGATGGGAAGTTTTTGGTATCTGAAAGTTTATTACATCCTGACCGTTTTAGGTGTTTTGATTTTGAGATTTTTTCCGAAACACATCAATTGGTTTATAGCGCTTTGTGTGATTTTGACTTTGATATTCAATATTTTCCCACATTATTATCCGAATGGACAAGTTGGTTACGTTGCATTTTATATGGCTGTTTTTCTAATAGCTAATAGAATGAAAGGTAAAAAAATATCAACCAAAATGATTCCCGTTTTGTATGGTTTAGTCGCAGTTGCGCTGGCTTGGATGTTTTGGAATTACGGAGGCGATATTTTCTATAAGATCAATAAACAAAAATTCCCACCGAAGATTCCATATATTATTTGGACCTTATTCTCATTGGTCACGCTTTTCGTTTTTTACAACCGATTGAAAATCACGAAACCAAATTTCATTACGAACGTTGGACAAAATGCAATCTTCTTTTATTTCGCTCAGGGAATGAGTTCTTCTTTGATCTATTTTCTTGTCGTTCCTCTGAAAGATTCGATGAGTTGGTGGTTGTTGGTTTTGATTATTTATCCGGTTAATATTTTCTTGGCTTTCTTGATTTCGATTGGTTTGAAGAAAATAGATGATTTTGGGTGGAAAGTTTTACAATTTTTGAGAGAGAAAACTGCTACCAAGAATTTATAAAAAAAGCGCTCCTAAAAGCGCTTTATAATTTAATCTTCTCTTCTTGTTCGTCCTCTCGACGCAATGATTGCCACAATGATGATTAGGACAACACCACCGATAATCCAGTAAGTTGGATTCGTTTGCCACTCTTCCGTTGAAGTTGTGACGTTTGTTGTTTTAACAACCGTTGAATCTTGAGCGTAACTTAATGCTGAAGAAAAAACGGCTAAAAAGCTAAACAAAAATAATTTAGCGCGATTGGTAATAGTTGAATTTTTCATAATTTTATTATTTGATTGTTGAAGGATTTTCAATATGTGTGCCAAATCATAATAATATTCATTATCGTAATGTTTCAATGTGATTGATTTCTGAAATTAATATTAATTGATAAAATATTTAATAAGAAGCTATCAAATCCTTATTTTTACAAAAAATATAAAATGTTCCGTCTCAAACTTCTTACAGACCCACGTTGGGCAAACATTGCCGAAGATAATTTAGAAGAAATCCTAACAGATCACGCTTGGTGCGAGCAAAAAGCAGCAACCAATGCGATTGGCCTAATTACAATGGTTCCTGAACATACAGAAATGGTAACCGAACTTTTGGCAATTGCTCAAGAAGAATTGGATCATTTCAACCAAGTTCACGAGATTATCAAGAAAAGAGGTGGTGTTTTGGGACGCACGAGAAAAGACGATTACGTTAATGATTTAATCAAATTCCTTGTAAAAGGAGGTCATCGTGATGAGCAGATCATCGATAAAATGCTTTTCGCAGCAATGATCGAGGCAAGAAGTTGCGAACGTTTCAAAGTTTTGACAGAGAATATCAAGGACGAAGAACTGAAGCAATTCTACCACGACCTGATGGTTTCCGAAGCCAATCATTATACAACATTTATCGGATTTGCAAGAGAATTGGGCGATCCTGAAAAGGTTAATAAACGCTGGGAAGAATGGCTCGAATATGAAGCCAACATTATGAAATCCTACGGAAACAAAGAAACCATCCACGGATAAAATTTAAAATGGACAGAAATCTCAACGATTATCTTCGACTCTTCATACGATCCTTTATCCAAGGATTGATTATCATTGGCCCTTTTGCCATCACGGTTTGGGTCATTTGGAGTGTGGTTTTCCGTATCGATAATCTGGTTCCTTCTGTCTCACAAAGATTTCCAGGATTGATGTTCTTCATTGTCATTTTTGGGACTGCTTTCATTGGTTTTTTTGGCAATAAGTTTATCATCGGAAGATTGATTGTTGATGGCGTAGATTACGTTTTGGAACATATTCCAGGAATCAAATTTATTTATACTTCGCTGAAAGATGTTTTAGGATCTTTCGTCGGTGATAAGAAAAAATTCAATGTGCCAGTTTGGGTGAAGACCAATGAAACGCCGGAAATCTGGAGAATCGGATTTTTGACGCAGGCCGATATGTCCGTTGTAGACCTTGAACATATGATTGCCGTTTATTTACCACATTCCTACGCCGTTTCCGGCTGGGTGATTATCACCAAATTCAATAATGTAAAAGAAGTTACCGGAATGAGCGCCGCCGAAGCCATGAAATTTGCGGTAAGTGGAGGCGTTGCAGGATTCCATTCAGACGATAACGTTTTCAAAGCACCGGAGTAGTTTAGAATTAATAATTAACGATTAATAATGAATATTTCTGTTCATTATTACTTCAACGAAATTAATCTAACATTTTATTAGGGCAACTTTATCCGTCTTCCGTTCCCAATCTGTCACTCTGAGGCTCTCGAAGAGTCCACTCAAGCCGGGCTGCGAGCTTCAGTTCTAATTAAGATGTTACAAATTAATTTCAACATTCAAATTAATTATTCATTCTTAACTATTCATTATTATGAAATTACCTTACGCAGAGCCATTCAGAATCAAAATGGTCGAAGAAATATACCAATCCACACAAGAACAACGCGAAGAATGGCTGAAAAAAGCCGATTACAATTTGTTCAATCTTAGAAGTTCTCATGTTTTCATCGATTTGCTGACAGACAGTGGAACAGGCGCAATGAGCGATAAACAATGGGGCGCACTGATGATCGGCGACGAAAGTTATGCAGGCTCACGTTCATTCGAAGCGTTGCAAAGTACGGTGGAAAGAATCACCGGATTTCCTTACTTATTGCCAACCCACCAAGGAAGAGCGGCAGAAAATGTTCTGTTCTCTGTAATGGTAAAAGAAGGCGACATTTGTCCCGGAAATTCACATTTCGACACCACAAAAGGTCACATCGAATTCCGAAAAGCCCACGCAATTGATTGTACAATCGATGAAGCTTTTGATATCGAAGATCTTCATCCATTCAAAGGAAACATTGATCTTGAAAAATTGGAAGCGGTTTACAGTTCGCATCCAAAAGAACAAATACCATTTTGTTTGATCACGATCACTTGTAATTCTTCAGGTGGCCAACCTGTTTCTTTGGAAAATATAAAAGCTGTAAAAGCATTATCAGATCAATACGGAATTCCGGTTTTGTTTGACTCAGCGAGGTTTGCAGAGAATGCTTATTTCATCAAGAAAAGAGAAAAAGGACAGGAAGACAGAACGATCAAAGAAATTTGTAAAGAGATTTTCTCGTACGGCGACGGAATGACTATGAGTTCCAAAAAAGATGGTCTTGTAAATATTGGTGGATTTATCGCTCTGAAGAACAGAGAGATTTTCGAACAAGCATCCAACTTTACAATTATCTACGAAGGTTTCATCACTTATGGCGGAATGGCTGGAAGAGATATGTCAGCACTGGCAACAGGATTAGACGAGGCAACAGAATTTCCTTATCTTGAAAGTAGAATTTCGCAAGTGGAATATCTTGGAAACAAATTGATGGAAGCCGGAATTCCGGTGCAAAAACCAATTGGTGGACACGCTGTTTTCATAGATGCGCTCAACTTTTTACCTAATATCAAACGAGAAGAATTCCCTGCCCAAACTTTAGCCATCGAGCTTTACAAAGAAGCTGGAATCCGAGGTGTGGAAATCGGAACTTTGTTGGCTGATCGTGATCCAGAAACCAGAGAGAATCGTTACCCAAAATTGGAATTATTAAGATTAGCAATCCCAAGACGAACTTATACCAACAATCACATGGATTATGTGGCTGCCGCAGTAATCAACGTTTATGAAAGAAGAAATGAAATTAACAAAGGTTACAAAATCACAAAGGAACCTGCAATCCTGAGGCATTTTACTGTGCAACTAGATAAAATATAATCAATAAAAAAGAGAGCAATTTTTTAAGTTGCTCTCTTTTTTTATTTCTTTTTGGAAGAAGATTTTACATCCAGTTTTGCTTCGACTGGTGAAGATGCTTCTGAACCTCCGCCGGGAATTCCCGGTCCGCCAATGGGCGCAGAAACCGAATTAGATTCTTTCATTCGGATTTCTTCCTTCATATTGGATTCCTCATCACTATTTTTATTATTAGGCTGAGGATTGTTAGAAATCGCATTTCCGGTGTCATCTGTAAGTTCCAGTTTGACATCGCTCTTCAAATATTTCAAGAGTTCTTTTGCCTTGATGCCTTCTGGCGTTTTAGCATAGTTGAGAACTATTTGCTCCAGTTGCAGAATCATGATTTCTTTTCCAGCATTCTTTCCAGCATTATAAGCATTTAGCAAATAGAATTTAGGAACCAATGCATCTTTGGGATTGTCTTCAATTGCTTTATCAATGATTGCGGATGACTCGGCAAACTTTTCTGTTTCGTAGAGTTTATAGGCATCTGCATACAATTTTTCTACATCAGCCGTTGACTTGTTGAAGTCTTTGCTTTTCGGATTTTTTACAAATTCTGCATAAGATGTGTACGGATATTTTTCCAAAATCAATTGTTTGGCTTTTTCAGCTTCTGCAGGATTTTTCTCGTAATTGAAAACAAAGATGTTGTACAAAGCCATCAAATCTGTTTCCTCGTCTGGTTTGTTTTCTACAAGGTCAAAAAGCGTTTTAGTCGCCAGTTTTGTATTTCCGAAAAACGATTCATACATTCTTCCCATTCCGAGGCTTGCAGTGTCTCTGTCTTTTTTAAGTTTTGCTAATTCTACCTTTGAAGTCGGAATCTGCTCCATGTAGAACTCTGGTTCCAAACGTCTTGGATCTGGCGCATTTGCCAATCCCAGCGCTTCATTTTTCATCTCTTCAACTGTGGTTGTTCTAGCAGAATATCTCCAATTGTCCATCAAGGTTCTGTTTCCCCAAGTTTGTCGGAACGCATTTTCACCTCGTGGAATATTGTTGGCATTTGCAAAGTAAAACGTAGAACCACCAGTAATCCCGAAATTCTGGAAACTATTGGCGTCAGAAGAATTGTTTGCAAAAATAGAATTGGCGTTATAATCCGCATTATCAAAGCCTTTGCTTCTATCTGCTTTTCTTTTTTCCAATTCTTCAACTGCTTCTTTTGCTTTTATTTTATCGATGTATTTTGTGAAATAATCTCTTTGCTCGGCATCAGACATTTTTGCCAAACCTAAAATACTGTCGTTTTTCTTAATGATATAGTAATTTTTCGAAAGTTTTTTGATGTTGGCTGTCAGGCTCGTCAATCTTTCCTTTTCTGGTTTGTATGTCATAACAACCAAAGCGCTGTCATAGTAAACGCCGGCTGTAAGATAATCGTCTTTTGCGAAATATTTCTTTGCAATTTCGGAGTAGGTAAGTCCACGGATTTGCGGATCGGATTGTTTTTCTTTCAAAGCTTTTCTGAAAAAAGAATCTGCTATAGAATCTTTTTCGGCAGAAGTTGCAACGATACCACTTGCATAATACAACTCATTTTTGCGAGAGGCGTAAGTTCCTTTTTTGGCAATCTTCGCAAGATAAGCCATAGCTTCGTCATAGCTGTCAGCTTTTCCGTCAAAGGTCTTGGCAATTTCGATTTGCGATTTTACTTCAAATTCGTAGCTGTTTGCATATTTGTAAGCCGCGGCAAATGATTCTCTCGCGTCCTCTTTTTTATTAAGTCCAGCAAGAATTTGTCCTCTCAAATAGGCAATTCTGCTTTTGGTCTTTCTGTTTTTGTTATAAGTGAAGGCTTCTTCCAAAACTTCTGCGGCCAATTCTTTTTTGCCCCATTTCAAGAAGTTGTCGGCTTGATAAACTTTTAGAATTCGAAGATGTTCTTTTTTAAGTTTGATTTTTGGATTTTCCTCAAGCTCTTTGAAAATCTCATCAGCTCTGTAATATTCTCTTAATTTTGTGTAATTCGCAGCTCGATAAATATAAGCCAAAGGCAATCTCTTGTCCTTGTCCATCGTATTGAAAAGATAGCTGAGTGCATCCAACGATTCCAAATGTTTTCCTTGGTACATTCTCGCCTTTGCCAAAAGAATATAAGCATCAAATATTTTCTTGTTTTTCTCCACGCCGTTTACCAGCACAGAATATTTTGTGATTGCTTTTATCGCTTTAGCTTCTGTAATTTGAAGAATGGTTGCGCCTTTTGTACCACCAGAAGTATTGATGTTTGCAAGCTTTCCATCACCGCCTCTACCTCCTCTCATTCCCATTGGCGCATCAGAATCATCAGAATTGTTTTGATTATTTCCAGAGGTTACTGTTTGTGTATTTACAAGCTCGTCCTCGGTGGTGTAAACCGAAATGTAAGGATCATAAAAATTGTCAATGTGAGACTTGTCTCTGCTTTCCAATTCTGCCACCAAAGCCTCGTTACTATTGAACAAAGTATTGTGGTAGGTCATGAATCTATTCACAGGTCCGCTTTTGGTTTTCTTCTTCTTTTTTCGCGGGTTACACGCCAATATGCTGACGATTGCAAGTATGATTAGTAAATATTTTCTCATCTAAGTAATTCCAATTTGAAATTGAGTATTCAATCTGTAAAAATAACGAAATTTTGCAAGGAAAATTATCTAAAGAATCGTGTTTTGAAAATTCTCTGGAAAGCAGTTCAGTTTTTTGAGTTCTTCGAAGACCAAATCCACCGGAAAACCCATCACAGCGTAGAAAGATCCAGAGATATTTTTGATTTTTGCCATTCCCAGCCACTCTTGGATTCCGTAAGATCCAGCTTTGTCAAAAGGTTTGTAATTCTGGATGTAAAAATTAATCTCATCATCACTCATTTCACCAAATTCCACATCTGTTCTGCTGGTTTTGCTGATCTCAGAATCTTTTGTTTTAATGGTAAATGCTGTGTAAACCTGATGTTTTTTCCCAGATAAATTTTTCAACATTTCAAAAGCATCGTCCGCGTTCTTCGGCTTGAGAAGGATTTTTTGGTTTAATGAAACAATTGTGTCTGATGTGATTAATATTTCGCCATCGTTAACATCGAACGCTTTTGCTTTCTTTTCGGAAACATATTCGGCTATGTTTTCTGGTAACAAGTCGGACGGATAAGATTCATCCACATCAATATTGACGGTTTCAAATTGATAGCCTAATTGTGATAATAATTCTTTTCGTCTAGGTGATTGTGAAGCTAATAATAATTTCATTTTCAGGATTTAAGCTGATTTTGTTTCTTCATCCAGATTCCATTTTCCTTGGACTTTCATCACTTGTTCTACGACATCACGAACGGCACCTTTTCCTCCAAAGACTGGAGAGATATAATCTGAAATTGCTTTCACTTCCGCAACAGAATTTGCTGGACAAGCCGAAATCTCTGCCAATTTCATAATTCCAATATCAGGAATGTCATCGCCCATCATCAGAATTTCGGAGTCGTTTAAATTATGTTTCGATTTGAAATCTTCGTAGTCAGAAACTTTGTGGGAAGATTTGGCGTAATAATCGTGGATTCCCAGATACTCCATTCTGTTTTTTACCATTGGATCATTTCCGCCAGTGATGATTCCGATTTTATAACCTTGCTTGATGGCTTGCACAACTGCATAACCATCCAAAACGCTCATCACTCTCGACATATTTTTATCTGGAAGAAGGTAAACACTTCCGTCTGTGAAAACGCCATCAACATCGAAAACAAAGGCTTTTATATTTTTTAATTTGGGTAGATAACTCATTTTAATTTTTTAGAAATTTAGCACAAAAAAAGTCCTCATAATAGAGGACTATAAAAATATGGATTATAAATTTAATCTAAGGATAAAGTGCTGGTTCTATTTTGTTATTATCAGCTTTTATGGATTCTTTCTGAGATTTTTCCAATGTTCTCAACATTTCGGCTGGATCTGTCATTTGTTTTCCGTTGAAGTTGACTGTCATTTTCATATTCCCTTGAGAAAGCATTTGACGCATATTTTTCACAGGATCATTTTTGTAATCTTTCCATTGTTTTTTGAATTGCTCTTCAGAGATTTCAATTTCTTTTCCGTTGGCAAATCCAAAAGTTCTTATCACTGTTCCAGGTTTCGTTCCAGCTAATTCTTCTTTTTTCTCCACTTTTTCCACATCGTCAAAATTTTTGCTTCCTACAAATTTGTAAGCGTGCGTTCCGGTAGAATCTTCCATTTCCAAAATCAAACCTGGCAATCCGTGGAATTTGTAAGGGCCATCCTGAAAAGGGAAATCTTGCGAAAACCAAGCTGTCCAAGTTCTTCCGCCAAAATCAACTGTTGCTTTCTGAACTTCAAACTTTTCTATCGTCTTCTTGTCTGGAAGGATTTTCCATTCCAAAGGTCTTTCATTTTTCAAAGCAAATTTGGAATCTCCAATCGATGTGTGCAAAACTGTTGCAAATTCAGGATATTTTTTGGAGACGGAGTAAGCAACTTTACCTTCTTTTCCGCCATCATACTTGAAATTTGTAGATCCCATTGAGATTTGTTTTTGGAAATAAGCTTCTCTGGTTGAGTCGCTCACAAATTTTTGTCTGCTGTAGAACTTGCTTTCGTCTTTTCGGATGTCCAGATACATCAATTCGGATTGCAAAGAATCTTTTTTCTCAATGTTTGGTGCAAATTTGTATTCGTACATAATCCTTGTTCCTTGAGCAAATGACATTAAACCCAACGAAATCATCAATAATAAAAATGTTTTCTTCATAACTAAAAGTTTAGTGATTTAAAATTAAGAAAAATAAAAAGGCAGACAAAAATTTGCGCTACCTTTTTGGTTAATATAAAATAGTGTGTTATTTGAAATTAAATTTGACAGTGAACATAAACTGGCTCGGACGAATGTACATTTGATTGGTCGTAACCAGCTGTTGGAAAGCATCTACAGAAACGGTTTCATAAACTTTTCTGTTTGCGATATTCAACCATTTCAACTCGAAATCAATTTTTCTTTTAACCCAAGTGTATTGGTAGGAAACATCAAAGAAAGAGTTTCGGAAGTTTTCTCCACTCGCACTGGTAGAAAGATCATCCCAGTTGAAACCAAAAGTATGATTATCGCTAGGATAGATGTAAGTACTTAGGTTGTGATTCCATCCGCTGGAGTTCAGAACTGTGTCAAAAACTTTGTTTGTGTTTTTGTTCCAATTCATACTGATGTTGTAATCTACACTGATCCAACTGAAGTAAGCATTGTTGAACTTGGCTCCCAAAGTTTGTCTGCTGTTGGTAGATTCTCCAAAAATGTTATTAAATTTTGAAAAAGTGTTCGAGTCTGTATTAGATGCATTAATGGAAAAGTTGGTTTTGAATTTCGGAAAATACTTACCAACTTCCGCACTTTCTGTTTGCGATTTGGTTGTGTTTTCCAAAGCTTCTAATGTAAGTCTGGAGATGAAACCATCTGTTGTATAGCTTTCTAGCAAGTTTCTTTTGTTTGTAGAGTAGTTGTATCTCACATTGAAAAATAAGTTGTTCAATGGATTTCTATATTCCAATCTTGTCCCTGCCATTCTCGATAGATATTCTGGCATTTCAACATTGTCACTGTATCTCACTTGCAAATTGGTAGGGCTCGTCAACATATTTCCACCATATAGGAATCCGAAGTTTCCGAAATCATAAGACTGATTTGCAAATGCCCAAATTTTGAAAAATGAAGCGAAATCTAAACTTGCAAACAAGTTTGGTTCAAAAACCGTTTTGCTTTTATCGAGATAATTTTGTCTAATGTTATCTTTATAAGTGATCCCATAAAAATTCATAGGAAGATTCAAGTTCAAGTTGAAGTTTTGAGATTTGAAGTTCACGCCAACTTGTGTGTAAGGACGAACCTCATTCCAATCTACATCATTTTGCTTGTCTACTCCTAAATAATAACTTGAGTTGTCAATTGAGCCTGTGATTGCTGATTTCAAATTATTGAAACTCAAGTTCAAACCAACTTCTGGTGTGAAAGTCCATTTTTTATAAGAAAATCCCACAGAACCAGAATGATTTACTTCCATAGTTTCTGAGTTAGCGTATTGGGTTACTGTATCAAAATCTTGGAACCCAAATCGACTCATATATGAACCGGGAGAAACAGTCAATGTCTGTCTGTCTTTTTGATATTTGATGTAACTCATAAAGTTAACGAGTTTATCTTTCCAAGGAATAATGGTACTCAATGAGTTTTGGAAAGTTCCTGTTGGCGATTCCAAAGATTCATTAGCCATATTTCTAATTGGTATTGTCGTGTCTTTCAAAGGTGGCAGATTATTATCCACATTTGCACGGTATGTGTTCCAGAAGCTGTTCCAAGTCGTTACGTTTTTGAAGAAACCTTTTTTCGCATTTTTTGTGAAAATCAATTCTCCTTTTGCCACGTTGTCAAAAAACTTGTTGTTTGTAGAAGAGATAAATGTTCCTCCATCTTCTATTGTTGGTGAGCCAGCTTGGTAAACTCGGGTTTGTATATCTTCTCTTGTGATACTGTTATTTGTGTAGGAAGCATTGGCCTTAAGTTCCCATTCTTTATTTTTGAACGGACTTGTCAAAAGGTTGGCAGAGAAGAAATGAACATTATTCAGTAAATATCTTTTCTCGCCAATGTTAGGAACGCCAGCAGTTTCTATGTTTGTCCAAGACTTCTGTCCTGCTTGGCTTCTTCTGCCTTCCCATCGGCTTCCAAAGCTTAATAGATTGCCTTCATTTTCAACACTTTCGCCATTGTTGTTGGCTTTGTAGTTGACAACCCATTGGTTTTTCTGACCGAAGAACATAGGTGTTAATTTCACATTCCAAAGTAATGGGCTGAAGCCTGCGCCAACTTCTCCACGACCAGTCATCGTCACAGATTTTTTTAATTTAATATTTAACGCTGCTTGGTCGGAAGGTACTTTATCTCTCAGAATACTTACGGGCTGGTGATTTTCCATCACTTCAACTTTGGAAACTGCATCTTTCGGAAGCGAGTTGTTGATGGTTCCATAGCCACCTTCCATCAGGTCTTTTCCATTGACATAGAATTTATTGATAGGTTCGCCTTGGTATTTAACTGTTCCATCTTTTCCAACCTCAATTCCCGGAATTTTTTTCAAAACATCGGCAAGGGTTCGGTCATTTTTATTTTCGAATGATTTGAGATCGTAAGAAATAGTGTCTCCTCTTTTCGTGATCAATTTGGTTTTCAACCTTACTTCCTGGATTTCTGTTGCCTGAGAATCCATAGAGAAGTTCATTTTTTGATCATCATTTTTGATGGATTTTGTAACGGGCTTCTGGTTGAAGGCTTTGATTTTAAGATCCAAATCACTTTCAGCTGAGGTGAATGTGACTTTGTATTCTCCTTTCGCATTAGAAATTCCGTAAGCGAGAATCGCATTTTTACCAGGTTCTTCTATGGTAACACTCGCGCTCGCAAGTGGCTTTCCGTCAGAATCATTGATGATTCCCGAAACGGTTTTTTGTGCGAAAACTACCAGAGAAAATGTAAGGACGAGGATGAAAGATAAAAGTTTTTTCATAGTTATTTAAAATGTATCACTAAAGTATTAGTAAAGAAACATTACAGAATGTTACAAAGTTTTTATTTGAGTTCGAAAAAAGATAAAAGTTAAATGCAAAACCGGAATC
>RCUH01000285.1_pt1 | contig 59661 bp, 51 predicted proteins | sample 2166191 | NCBI WGS metagenome assembly RCUH01 (sample SAMN09932848, study PRJNA488358) | compost metagenome | feature: garden; material: soil; isolation source: compost soil in an enriched community after 214 h of incubation | place: Germany: Experimental Botanical Garden Goettingen | collected... | reverse complement strand
TATTGTCGTTAATAATCACATTTTGCGTTTGCGTCGAAGTATTTCCGTTTCCATCGTTATATGTCCAGGTTACAACTGTTGTTCCGGAAGCGGTAATCGGCAAAGTCGCGTTGTGCATCCCCGTAATCGTTCCGGTACAGTTATCCGTTGCAGTTGGAGCAGTTAAAGTTGTAACTGAACACTGACCTGTGACATTCGGAAGAGACAATACATTGGCAACCGGAGCGGTATTGTCGTTAATAATCACATTTTGCGTTTGCGTCGAAGTATTTCCGTTTCCATCATTGTAAGTCCAGGTTACAACTGTTGTTCCGGAAGCGGTAATTGGCAAAATCGCATTATGCGTTCCGGTAATCGTTCCGGCACAGTTATCCGTTGCAGTTGGTACTGTTAAAGACGTAACTGAACATTGACTTATGACATCCGGAAGGTTTACAGTATTCAAAGTTGGCGCAACAACGTCACCTATCGTTAAGTGAAGCGTAATAATTGAATCGCAATTCACTGCATTCGGGATGACTTGTGTGTAAGTTCCGCTTGCATTGTAAGTCGTACCATTCAGCGTATAACTTCCGCAGGCGGTCGCTGAAATAACGGATGAACTTGCTTGTTTGATGAGCAAATTCAAGGTAATCGTAGAATCACAATTCACAGAATTCGGGATGACTTGCGTATAAGTTCCGCTTGCATTGTAAGTTGTACCATTTAATGTATAGCTTCCGCATACGGTTGCTGAAACAGTGGATGAAGTTGCCTGTTTTATAATCAAATTCAGGGTAATCGTAGAATCGCAATTTGCCGCATTCGGGATAATTTGCGTGTACGTTCCGCTTGAATTGTAAGTCGTGCCATTCAGTGTATAGCTTCCACATACGGTTGCTGAAACAGTAGACGAACTTGGTTGCTTGATGAGCAGGTTCAAGGTAATCGTGGAATCGCAATTCGCTGCATTGGGAATGATCTGAGTATATGTTCCACTTGAATGATAAGTCGTTCCATTCAGTGTGTAGCTTCCACATGACGTTATTGAAACAACGGATGAACTTGCTTGTTTGATGAGCAGGTTCAAGGTAATCGTAGAATCGCAATTTGCTGCATTCGGGATGACTTGCGTGTACGTTCCGCTTGCATTGTACGTGGTTCCGTTCAGCGTATAACTTCCGCATGACGTTACTGAAATAACGGATGAACTTGCTTGTTTGATGAACAAATTCAAGATAATCGTAGAATCGCAATTTGCTGCATTCGGGATGACTTGCGTATACGTTCCGCTTGCATTGTAAGTCGTGCCATTCAGTGTATAGCTTCCGCATACGGTTGCTGAAACAGTGGATGAAGTTGCCTGTTTTATAATCAAATTCAGGGTAATCGTAGAATCGCAATTTGCCGCATTCGGGATAATTTGCGTGTACGTTCCGCTTGAATTGTAAGTCGTGCCATTCAGTGTATAGCTTCCACATACGGTTGCTGAAACAGTAGACGAACTTGGTTGATTAATGATCAAATTCAAGGTAATTGTGCTATCACACCCAATGGTATTTGTTAAGACCTCAGTAACATTCGTTGAACTTGAATACTGCAATCCATTCACCGGCCATGTATAAGATCCACACGCCGCTACCGTTTGAGTTTGAGAACTCGACGGACTTATTGTAATGTCAAATCCATTATCGTTTCCTACAATATACGGTGACGTACTTACAACCCGCACTCTGTACCCGGTTCCGTAAGGAACATTTGCAGGAACTGTGCAATCGAATGAACTCAACGTTGTACCGGTAACTGTTCCGATGATTAAAGGCGATGAGAAATTACCCGTGTTATTGGAAAGCTGAACAATAAATGAATTATTGGATGTGTATGCTGTGTTTGAACTTGCAGATACATTGATTGCTTCATTTGAACAATAGGCATTCCCTGAATTGACCGTTGAGGTAACCGTCCCGGTAGACTGCGTTCCGGCAATCAAACTTCCGTTTTTGAAAACCCAAACCTTATCTTCCCCGAAATTAATCACACAAAGATCATCCAATCCATCATTGTCTATATCGCCTACTGCAATGTTTACAGGACAATTAAAACCCGTAACATAATCTATCCCTAAAAAAATGGTTGCGTAATTTTTTGTGTAATCTTTGTGGAAATCGCGTTGTTCAATTGTCCCATTGCCATTTTCTATATTTGCCAAAAACCGGATTCTTCCAAGAGTATTGGACACCCTTTCTGTATAGACAATATCCGGTTGTCCGTTTAAGTCAAAGTCAGCAGATTCCGACATATATCCGGTAGAAACAGCAGCAGCAGTAGGCAAAACCATTGGAATGATCGTTTGAGGAGTATAATTCGCTGCATTCAATGTTGTATTGCACTGAGAGTCGAAAAATAGCGCTTGATATTCAGTTTTATTGCGGATCTGAACCATGTCTTTACAGCCGTCATTATCAAAATCTGCTACAGAAACACTTCCGGGAGTACCGCCCAGATTGGTTACCGGGATACTAGCCAGGAAGTACAATCCACCGACTACACTTGCATTCTCAGCAACAATTACTCTTCCATGCGCATAGGAAGTCGTAATGATATCAGGTTTCCCATCATGGTTTAAATCTTCCAGTCGAATGGTTTCGTTGGTTGTATTTGCTCCACCGATAGTCAGATCTAACTTTGTTGCATAAGCAATTGTTCCGGGAGTACTTTCATTTCTAAGCAATGAAACGGTCATTGTTCCGAGGTTATTAACTGCAATATCAATCAATCCATCACCATCGAGATCAGCAATATCCATTCCAACAGGTTGATTTCCGACCTGGAAACCAACTTTAGGAGCGAAATAGGCCGCATTCATGTTTCCACCTACAGCACCTATGTTTCGATAGACGAAGACAGAATCATTTGCTGTATTCGATCCACGATAGGTTGAGATAATATCCTTTTTTCCATCTCCGTCAACATCTGCAATTTTTACGCTCGTAGGCTTGGGTCCGGCAGGTAAAGGAAAGGAACTTTTAAAAGATGCAGGGTTTATAACCCCGGTTGCTGTTTGATTTTGAAATACGGAAATGTTTCCGCTCAGGTAATTAGCCGTTACCATGTCTAATTTCCCGTCCCCGTTGATATCTCCGAGCGTCACATCATACACACCGTCACCACCTGCAAAGCCGAATGGATCGCTGAAATTTAATTTGGAAGCAACCTCCAGGTTCATCACCAGCGTACTGTCACATCCGTCATTTTTAGGAATGACGTGTTCATACACTCCTTCATATCTCAATATATCATTACCAAACGCGAGTGCTTCATCATAATAAATGGTATCGTATAATTGGGTAAACATGTGGAAACAATCGTCAAAACTGTATTTGTAGATCTTACCGGTATTGACACCTCCTACTTTTCCGGATGTACTTCCAATATACACCTCATTTCCGGAGATCTTAAGTGCACTTTTTTGAACTTGTACATATTGACTGTCTGAAGCTAACAAAATACCAAACTGCCCCCAGTTGTTGGCTCCGCCGGTTGTTCGGTTGAAATAATAAAATTGTTGGGTCACCGTATTAATTTGCTGTGCCCTGGCAATGATCCTGTCACCATCAATAGCAACAGCAAACCCAAAATCATACATTTGTGCAAGATTGGTTGGTTGCCTCATTTGTTGTAAGCCCCAATTGTTTGCACCTCCCATATTTTTATCAAAAATATAGATTCGTTTTGCATCAAGACAACCAAATACCACAGTATTTCCGGAAGCAGCAATTGATGCTCCGAAGCTATAACCACCTTCACGAATTGATTTAATCAGCCCCCAATTATCCATACCGCCGGTATCTTTTCCGTATACTCTAACTTCACCTAGGTTTATGGAATAACCTGATTCATACCAACCTCCGCCAATAAATAATGTATTGTTTAATAACTCAACTGATTCACCAAAGGATAAACTTGTAGATGTCGGAGTAGTAAATGTTTTACTCAATCCCCAATTATTAACTCCCCCGTTATCTTTTTCAAAAAGATATGCTTTTTTCTCATTTTTCGCTCCAACAATAATTTTGTTGTCTTCTATATCTAAGCTCCCCCCAAAGTATCCATCGTTTGTTGGAGTTGGAGATACAAGCGAAGTTACCAATCCCCAATTATCCGTTCCTCCCGCATCTTTATGGAAGACATAAACTTTACCATAAGAAGAGAATGAAAAAGCACCATTTTTTTCATCACCAACAATTAAAAAATCATTCCAGGCAGCTATGGTACTCCCAAAATTGGATTCTCCGGGAGAGTCTGGCCGGCTAATTCTTTTTACAATCACCCATGGAGCATTGGCATTTGCCCTTTCATAAAGCAGAATGGTTCTCGTTGCCAACTGCGAAGCAAACATCCTGTTTCCTATCACTTCAACGGAAGCTCCTGTTTTCTGACTCGCTGTAACAGCCAATGGATCGGTAATCTGCTCGACCTCATAAGTATAGTTAACATGCCGGTTAATCTGAGACTGGAGTGTATTTGAACAAAATAACAGCAGGCAAAATAGGTAGAAGTGTTTCATAGATAAAATTAGTGTCTTAATAGTTTTTCGAAATCGTAAAGAACCAGGGACATCCATTCGTGCTTAATCCCTTTTTTGTTAGCTAGTTACAATTATCAAACAGGGAAAGCAGTAGATTATCTCCTAATCATGAATTCATCGATTTTCCGCAAAGTTCTTCTTAAATATTTTCTTAACACCTACCGTATTTGAAATTTTTAGCACAAAAAAAGCCGAAGGATAATCTTCGGCTGCTTTTCTATTTTACAAGAAACTTTACTAACTATTAGTTCAATTCACTCAACGGAATATCTTCCGGTAAAAGAAACGGTGTGTATGACCAGTTACCGTGCTCTACCTGTTCCAGATCAGTACTCACGATGGCGGAATCTTTCACAAAAACTTCGAGCATATATCGGGATTTCCCTAATGCGCGGAAGTAAGCAGTTTTTTGATTGAGATTATCCTGGATTTCGTGAAGCAATTCTTCGGCACGTTTCTCTTCATTTTCATGATACAGGAGAAAAGCCAGGCGATGGACCATGAACACCGGAGCCTCATTTACCGGATTTTCGGAAGAGATGTTGTTCTTAAAACAGTAAAGAGCGGAGGTCTTCATCAATGAAAAACACGCTACCACAGCAAAAAGGAACCCAGTGATAATTCTTCTTGGAACAGCTTTCCCTTTCAGTTTGAAAGAAAGTATTATTCCGGGTAAAGCCAGGATCAGCGAAGCCCATGCCATCAGCTTCATTCCTGGCCAAAACAGCCAGAGAAACAAGTAACCGACACTCAGAAAACAGAGCGAAAGAGCCAGTAAAAACACGTGATAAGTTGTTTTCTTTAATGCTAAACGAATGACCTGGATCACTACATCGAGCAGTAGCAGCATGAAACCCAATATCAGCGCCAGATTTCCGAACGGCCAATGAATTTGTGAAGCTATAAACGAATAAATTACCAGGATGATGTATACGATCGGCATGATTTCCAGCTTTTGAGTTGGGTATAAATATAAAAAATCCCCCCGGTTGAGCCGAGAGGATTCTCCAACAATAAAAACAGAGTCTAAGGAAACTCTTGTTCAATATACTTTTACAAATTTGCCAAAGCCTCTTTTACGAGTTCGGAAACGCGTTTTCCGTCAGCCTTTCCAGCCAACTGACCGTTTACCGGTCCCATTACTTTCCCCATATCCTGCGGTCCGCTTGCCCCGATTTCAGCAATTTTAGCTGCAATCACCTGGCGCACTTCTTCGTCAGACATCATTTTCGGTAAGTAATCTTCCAAAACTTTGGCCTGAAACAATTCCTCTTCAGCCAAATCGTTTCTTCCCTGATCAACATAGATCTGGTAAGTTTCCATGCGTTGCTTGTGAAGTTTCAAAACGATTTTATTCGCTGCTTCTTCTGTCAACTCACCCGAACTACCTGATGTTGCCTCAAGCAATAGTTTACTTTTAATATCACGCAAAACTGCAAGGCGTTCTTTTTCCTTCGCAAGCATGGCGCTTTTTATATCCTGGTTTATTTTTTCTGTAAAGTTCATTTCTTATTTAGATTTAAGACTGAAGACAAAAGACTATAGACAGATTTGTCTTTAGTCTCACGTCTTTGGTCTAAAAGTCTTATTAATCTACGTTATCGTGTAAAAAAGAGTTGTTTGTTTTGATTCCGTCATCTGACAATCCGAAACGGCTCACATTGGACTCCTCGCTTTTAACTACCTGGTCCAAATGGATGTTTCTTCTTACAAATGCAGGCTCATCTTCCAATTCTTTCAATCCTTCTGCTTTCTTCAGCTTGCTGTTGTAATTTTTGATGCGCTCCATACGCTCCATGTTACGACGTTGCAATTCTTCTGCACTCACCGGAGCTTTTTGAACGGTGTTTTCCAATTCAACTTTCGCCTGTGTTTCGTCTTCCAGGAAATAACGCTTCGGTTCTTCCTTTTCTTCTACAAATTGCGGAGAAGAAGACGTAGGGCTTGTCATCGGTTTTGCTTCAGATTTCACTTCCCAGTCAAACTCGATCGTTCCGGAAGTGGTTGTTTTCACTTCTTCTGCTTTCGGTTCTGATTTCAGGAAAGGCTCTTCCTCTTTTTTCTCCGTAACAACCTGGTGAGTTGGGGAGGACAAAGGAGTTTTGATCTCGTTTTTAGGCTCATCTTCCAAAACAGAAACTGTTTTTTCCGGAGCCTTCTCAAAACCCGTGAACGGAGATGAATGGAACCCGGTTGCAACCAAAGTAACGCTCAGCTTGTTTCCTAATGTCGGATCGTAACCGTGACCCCAGATAACATCCGCAGTAGATCCTGCTTCATCCTGGATGTAGTCTGTGATCTCACCGATCTCATCCATCGTTACCTCGATATCACCGTAAGTAATATTCAACAAGATGTATTTCGCACCTTCGATGTTGTTATCATTCAATAACGGAGAAGTTAATGCTTCCTGTACGGCATTGATTGCACGGCCTTCACCTTCACAAATCGATGATCCCATGATCGCAACTCCGGAATTACGCATAACCGTATTCACATCGTTGAAATCCACATTGATTGCACCGGTTGTTGTAATCACGTCTGCAATTCCTTTTGCAGCTGTTGCCAATACATTATCAGCCATTGCAAATGCCTGTGCCAATGACATATTTCCACCAACCTCACGTAAACGCTCGTTGTTGATCACCAATAAGGTATCCACGCACTGGCGCATGACGTCCAATCCTTCTTCTGCCTGCTGGCGGCGACGGCGACCTTCAAAAGCAAAAGGAACCGTTACGATACCAACAGTCAATATATTTAATTCTTTCGCAACCTGCGCAATGACAGGAGCAGCACCTGTTCCGGTACCACCACCCATTCCGGCAGTTACGAAAACCATTTTTGTTCCGTTTGAAAGCAAGGCACGAATATCATCGATATTCTCTACCGCAGCATTTCTACCGATTTCAGGAATAGCCCCCGCACCCCGTCCTTCAGTTAAGCTTGGGCCCAACTGAATTTTGTAAGGCACCGGAGAAATATCCAAAGCCTGACGGTCTGTATTACAAACGATGAAATCAACACCTTTGATTTCCTGATCGAACATGTGGTTTACAGCATTACTTCCACCACCACCAACACCAATCACCTTAATAATTGACGTTGTTCCTTTTGGCAAATCGAATTCCATATGCTTTCTTTTATTGTTGTTTTATTGTTGTCTTTTTTCTAAGATAAGGACTTTGGTCCTGCATAGATAATATTATTCCTCTTCCGCGAAGAAATTTTTACTCTTTGTTAACAAAGTATCAAAGAAGCTTCCTCTTGTTTTAGTAGAATGCCCTTTTACCTGTCCGGTTACATTCGTAGCATCTGCGGCCTTTTGCTGGATCACATCGTTCTCAAATCCTTTCATTACCAAACCGATACCTGTTGCATACATCGGAGATGTAATTGCTTCGATCGTATTGGTTGAAGCCAGGTGTTCTGTCGGAAGACCAATTCTTGTTGTCATTCCGGTCATGTATTCGAACAACTGCGTAATGTGCTTTAACTGGGAACCACCACCGGTTACCACGATCCCTGCAATCATTTTCTTCTCGTAACCGGAATTGATGATTTCGTAATGAACGTGCTCAATGATTTCCTCCATACGTGCCTGGATGATACTCGCCAGGTTACGCAGTGTAATCTCTTTCGGATCTCTTCCACGCAATCCCGGGATGCAAACCACTTCGGTTTCCAAACTTTCGGAAGCCAACGCAGAACCGAATTTCACTTTCAATGCTTCCGCATGGCGGCGAAGGATCGTACATCCTTCCTTGATATCGTCTGTAATTACGTTTCCTCCGAATGGAATAACGGCAGTATGACGGATCACACCTTCGTGGAAAATCGCCACATCGGTAGTTCCACCACCGATATCAACCAATACCACTCCGGCTTCTTTTTCTTCGTCGTTCAAAACAGCATCTGCAGAAGCAATCGGCTCCAAAATAATGTCTTTCACCTGCAATCCGGATTTATCCACACATACTTTGATGTTCTTTGCAGCATTGATCTGACCTGTAATGATGTGGAAATTCGCTTCCAAACGAACACCCATCATTCCTACCGGGTCAATAATTCCCTGCTCATTGTCTACGATGTATTCCTGCGGCAACACGTGGATGATCTCTTCACCCGGAGGCATCACCAGCTTGTACATATCATCGATCAATGCATTGATATCTTTTTGAGAAATTTCCGTCTCCGGGTTATTCCGGGTGTAAATCCCTCTGTGCTGTAAACTTTTGATGTGCTGACCTGCGATCCCGACATTCACTACGCGAATGATCAAATCTGCATCTACACGGTTTTGAGCTTCTTCGACAGCATACTTGATAGATTGAACAGTTTTCTCAATATTGGACACGATTCCTCTGGCAACACCCAAAGACTCGCTTTTCCCCATAGAAAGAATTTCGATCTTTCCATGATCATTTTTCGTCCCAACTAAACATGCAATTTTAGTGGTCCCGATATCTAATCCAACTACAATCTTTTTTCCCACTGACATAAACTCTCCTTTTTTTTCAACCACATCCCGGCCTCAAGCTCCGGAACAAAATCAATCCGTTAAATACTAGCTAAATAGAATCTTATCCAATCAATTAGTGCTTTTATCGAATGAAACCATCCACATATCGATGTTTTGGTTCTCACCCATAATACGGTATATACAAACTTAAATTTTATTTTGCCGCAGTTTTCGTGAATTTCGAATACTTATTAAACAAGTATTGTTAATAAAGGTGCGCTTCTTTTTTGCACTTAAAAGCGAATAATGTCAACAAAAACGAGTCATTTCAACTAGTAAATTAATCAGAATTGACTTCACATTTTTTTAAACAAAAATTTTACTTAATTTTATTTGCAGCACACAAAACACTTATTACTCTATGTCAAAACGACTCCTGGTTGTTCTGTTACTACTACTGAATTGGCAGAATTCAAACGCTCAAAAATCTGACAGTCAAAAACTTGAAGATTTAAAACTTCGGATCAAACAGGCAACTTACTACGACAGTTCCACTGTATTCTCCCTGGGGCAAGAATGCATCAATCTCGCGAAAAAGCTGAAGAAAGAAAATGAGATCGGGTATGTTTATCAATACTATGGCAGTTTTAACTATTACACGAATGACCTGGCAGAAGCAAAAAAGTTCTATGCCAAGAGTATTGCCATCGGTGAAAAAACAAAAGATTTCAAGCTCATCAACTCCACAAAAATCCGGCTCAACTTCCTGATCCTGGACAAGGATGTACTAAAAGCTGAAAACGGGTTCAAGCAGCTTTTGAGAGATGCACAAAGAGGGCATTACATTGACAATCAGCTGGAAATATACAATGGTTTGGGAATCATTTATGAATCGCGACTCATGTACGATAAGGCCACGGAAAATTACCTGAAAGGACTCCGTATGTCCGAAAAATACGACAAAAAAATTCCCACCGGCTACCTATTGAACAACCTGGCATTACTCAAACTAAAAGCCAAAAAATACGGCGAAGCTAAAAAAGACCTGGAGCGCGCGCTCATTCTATCTACGGAAACCAACCAGCCCCGTTTGCGCTTAATTGTACTAAACAACCTGGGACTGGTCACTCATGAACTAAAAGACTACAAAGGCTCTGTTATCCATTACAAACAAACGGTTATAGAAGCAAAAAAGATTGGATTCCCTTCCGGAATTCTCGCCGCATACATCAATTTGGCTTCTTCTTGCCTGGACAATAAACAACTGAGCGAAGCTTCCAAAAATGTCGACTCTGCCCTGGCTATTGTAAAAACATACCGCGACCCGCTTTTCATAGTCAACTCCTACCTGGTGCGCGGAATGGTTTCCACAGAACAAAAAGATTTCGCAACTGTAGAACGATGTATCGATACCGTTCAGTTTTACCTGAACCTGGATAACGATCCGAATTTCCGGAAAGAACTCACCTCCCTGCAATCCAAACTGGCAGCTGCCCAGGGAAATTACAAACTGGCCTACGAACTTGAACAACAGTTCAGCGTGCTTTCAGACAGTATCCGCACGGTTACCAATGAAAATGAACAAACCCGGCTACAGACTATTTACGGAAAGGAACGACTTGAAAACGAACTGACCGATTCCAAACAACGCAACAAGATTCTCCGGACCAAAAGCGAATTAAAATACGCCAATTACCGGTTCACTTTTCTGGTTATCCTGTTTATTTTCCTGCTTATTCTCGCCGTTATTTACATTTATAACGTACGAAAATCCAAGCGGATCAGGTCGCTTTTTTCGCAAAAATTAATTGAACAAATCGATGAAGAACGCTCCCGCATTTCGAAGGACCTCCACGACGATATCGGTCAGAGCCTGGCCGTTGTGAAATCCAAACTGAATTTATTCACAAGCGGAAAGATCTCGCAACTGGAAGGTGTGGATGCAGAAATCGGGGATATTTTGGAACAAACACGGGTACTCAGCCACCAACTACACCCAACTGCTTTAGAAAAAATAGGGCTGGAGCGCGCACTCAATTCACTGGTAGATAAAACCCAATCAGGAACGGATATGCTTTGCACTTTCGAATTTGATCCGGGTGGAAAACCGATCAATATGGAAACCAGTTCCCAGATTTACCGCATTATCCAGGAATGTATCTCAAACACGATCAAACATGCCCGGGCGAGCGCTTTAAAAGTAAGTATTGAGCACCGAAACGGCGAATTGATCATCCAATACCGGGACAACGGGATCGGGATCTCAGATTCTCAAAACAAACTCGGATTGGGACTTTTAACCATTCGCGAGAGAACAGAAATCATTGGCGGGCGAATTGATCTGAAAACAGGAACAAACAAGGGAATCACTCTGACAATAACAATTTAAATGAAAGTAATTTTAGCAGACGATCACCCTATCTTCCGGAGCGGTTTAAAATTCCTGGTCGAATCTTCTTTTGACCATGTGGAAATCCAGGCGTATGAAAACGGTTCGAAGGTGATTGAAAACATTCCGTTGTTCAACCCGGACATTGTATTGCTGGACATTGACATGCCTGTCATGAACGGCCTGGAAACCTGCGCCATCATCAAGCAGCAGTTCCCGGAACTGGCAGTCATCATTCTTTCGATCCACAAAACGACAGATGTCATCAAACTGGCTTTTTACAACGGCGCAAAAGGTTACCTGATCAAAGACAACACCTCCGAAGAAATCGTGGAATGTATCAACTGGGTTTTAGACGGAAAAACTTACCTTCCGCTTACCCTGAGAAATGAACACAACAAACGTGAATCAGATCCGCGAATGGAATTGATCACAGATGAAATCAGTTCGCTGACCCCAACAGAACTGAAGGTACTGAAACTCGTAAGTCAAAAATACTCCAGCAAAGAAATTGCCGACCTCCTTTTTGTTTCGCCCAAATCCGTTGAGAATTACCGGTCGCGTATTTGCAAAAAACTCAACCTGGATGCCCGGAATAACAGCCTGATCCTTTGGGTGATGGAAAACAAGTTTTTACTGGACTCGGATCAGATTCATTAAAAGAACAAAGAGATCCTATCTTCATAAGATCTCTTTGTTTTCGGGGCATAGCTGTGTGTGTCCGAATGCTATTGGTAGTAGTAAGTAAAGCAATAGCGGTTTAAAAAGCCTTCAACTGCGTCCTTTCGGACCCTAATTACAAAGAGCATATTGGTTAGCAACTGCTCCCACTGGGAATATCAATCGTCGTGCAACGTGAATATAACCAGTAGGAGCTTTATTGTTGCGTGCAATCATTCAGTTGATATCTCTCCATTTTCACCTCTTAAAAAGAAGCGTCCACTACCAAGTTGAATTATTGCTGATGTTGTAACGTAATATCTTGTTGTGTTACAGAACTAAAATACACAACAGTAGAAAAAAGTAGTAGTAGATTATTACGTTTCATCTATGCTCTTAAATAATTACTTTCAGTTTATGAAGCAAATCTAATCTACCAATCGGATATATTAAAGAGGGCTGCCCCCTCAAAATTTAGTTACTAAACTTTAGTAAGGCAGAATTGTAACAATATTAGATTAATATTGTTTGAAAACAAACATTAAAGGGTATCCCGAAGGTAAGTACATACCACCTGGCTGCGGTATTTCAGGTTGATCGTTTTGTATTTATTCCAGCCAACATAAGGCAAGCCATTGGTGTAAAAAACAATTAACTTCTTGAGTTTTTCGGAAATGTCTTTTTCGGAAGGTGCCGGACCTAAAACGATGCGTTGCGCACCCACTCTCGGGATCAAAATAAAATCCCCCCACTTGTCTCGGTGCACCTGGCCGATCTGAGCTGTCAGGAACGGATTTTCATGAATCACTTTTGCAATGTGGAAAATCTCATCCAGGCTTCTTTCATTCTTTAGTTTCGGGTCAGCCTCAATATCACTTACCAGTAAAGAATCTGATTTATCTTTGATATTTCCTGTAAAAACAAGGATTCTTGCAGTGAAATTCGGCGAAGGATTCATTGTTGCTCCTTTCGAATCCACGTAAAAACTTTCTCCCGATTGATTAAAAATACGCGCATATGGCTGCCGGACCTTTAAACGGATTCCCCAATTTCCACCGAGCTGCTTGAACACGTTCACCTCCTCCACTTCGTGCATTTTCCGGATGTGCTCTTCAATGGCCGTGGTGTTGAGGTTCTTCATCATTTGGTTCGGATAGAACAGGTTCAAACGCTTCAGGCGAACCAGCAACTCGTCTTCTGTCAGGAACGCATTTTCGTCCACTACTGAAATAGAAACATTCGGATCCAGGGCAATTGCCTCGTCCTGGTTTTTACGTGCTAAATACAGCACCCCAAGGATGGCAACGGCAAATACGGCCCAAGCTGCTATTTTCAGTTTTTGCTTCAAGTTATTCTCTTTCCAATATTTTCTTCAGTTCCGGAACAATGCGATCAATGTCACCGGCACCAATTGTCAGTACAACTCCTTCCCGAACAGACTTCATGTATTCACAAACTGCTTCCGGTGTTTTCAAACTTGCTTTTGCACCGATCTTTCGAACCAGTTCATCACTCGTCACACCCGGAATAGGTTCTTCTCTTGCAGGGTAGATCGGTAGAATGATCGTTTCATCCAGTTTCGATAACTCTGCTACAAACCCGGATTCGAAATCGCGGGTCCTTGAAAACAAATGCGGCTGGAAAATGCCAATCACTTTTTTATCCGGATAAAGCAAACGAACGGATGAAACCAAGGCTGCAATCTCCGTCGGGTGATGCGCATAATCGTCAATGTAAACTAGTTTTTCGCTCCGAACCTGGTATTCAAACCGGCGCTTTACTCCTTTAAATTCTTTTAACCCTGCACGGATTTCTTCTTCTGAAAGTCCCAGTTCTTTACACATCACTGCAACTGCAACTGCATTTTCAGCATTGTGAATCCCAGGCAACCCCAAAACAACTTCTTTCCACACTTCATTCCCGAAATGAATATCCATCAGGAATTTTCCTTCGCTGTAATGTAAGTTCGTTCCGTTTACCTCTGCATCCGGAGCATCAATTCCGTAGGAAATTCCCTTAAACCCGGTTTGTTTTAACGGCAATCCGCATTTATAGACCACTAAATTTCCATTCTTATGTTTATCCGCATACTCCTGGAAACCTTCGCGGAAAGATTCTTCTGTTCCGTAAATATCCAAATGATCGGGGTCCATCGCGGTAATGATACTTGCATAAGGTGTCAGGCGCAAAAACGAACGGTCAAATTCATCTGCTTCGATCACGGAATAAACCGCGTTTGGCTCCACCAATACATTGGAATTGAAATTCGATGAGATGCCGCCTAAAAAAGCAGAACAATCCAGGTGCGACTGACTCAAAACGTAAGCCAGCATGGTGGAAGTAGTTGTTTTACCATGTGTTCCTGCAACTCCCAATCCTTTACTCGTCTGCGTGATCAATCCCAACACTTCGCTTCGTTTCAAAACCGTATGTGCTTGCTGAACATAAACCAGCTCCCCCATATTTTTTGGGATTGCAGGTGTGTAAACCACCAAAGTAGAATCCAGTTTCCGGTAAGCTTCCGGAATATCCGAACCGAGATCTTCGAAATGAACGGCAATTCCTTCTTTCTGCAATTCACCGGTTAATGGAGAAGGCGTTTTGTCATAACCTGCCACATCAAAACCTTTCGCTTTGAAATAACGCGCCAATGCAGACATCCCGATTCCTCCGATGCCTATGAAATAAAAGCGTTTGATTCCTTCTAATATCATTTTATTCTCTTTTCATCCTCCCCCTTTATCCCCCTCCAAAGGGGGAAATGTATAACCGTGCGGACGCGATGCTTCGCGTCCCTAAGTCAAATTTTCAATCACATCCACAATGTCTTTTGTTGCGTTTGGCTTTGCCATTCTTTTTATCGCAACACGCAATTCATTTGCTCTATCTTCATCATTCAGAATCGCAATGGTCTCTGAAATTAATTTGTCTTTTGCCACATCGTCCTTGATTAGCACAGCAGCCTGGTTTTTCACCAAAGCCATTGCATTTTTAGTCTGATGATCTTCCGAAACATTCGGGGACGGCACCAAAATAGTTGGTTTTCCCACAATGCATAGTTCCGATATCGACAAAGCTCCGGCGCGTGAAACAATCACATCCGCTACACTATATGCCGCATCCATTCTTGCTATGAAATCCGTTAAGTGGATCGGTGCTTTTTTACGGATCTGCAATTCCTGCTTCATCGCTTCGAAATAGTATTTCCCGCACTGCCACAGGATTTGTGTATTTGCATCCGCCAATTGTTCCATCCCGTGAAGCACACTTTCATTCAAAGTACGCGCCCCCAGGCTTCCACCCATTACGAGAATGGTTCTTTTATTCGGGTCCAGGGCAGAAAATTCGCTGAAAGCTTCTTCTCTCGAAATCGCATTCTTGTTTAACTCCTCCCGCACCGGGTTTCCGGTCAGACGAATGGTTTCAGGAGGAAAAATTTGTTCCAGCCCTTCGTAAGCGGTACAAACAGCTTTCACTTTCTTAGACAGCAAGCGGTTTGTTTTCCCCGGATGCGAATTCTGTTCCTGGATCAGCGTCGGAATCCCCAATCGCTGTGCCATTTTCAATGTTGGTCCGCTGGCATAACCACCCACTCCAATGACCACTTCGGGCTTGAAGTCTTTTAAAATGTTCTTTGCCAGCGACAAACTTTTAAGCAATTTGAAAGGAAGCGAAAGGTTCTTCAGTGTTAATTTCCGCTGCAAACCAACAATCGGCAATCCTACAATTTTGTATCCTGCAGCCGGAACTTTTTCCATTTCCATTTTTCCTTCCGCACCAACGAAAAGGATCTCCACATCCGGATAACGCTTTTTGATCTCATTGGCAATGGCCAGCGCCGGAAAGATGTGTCCACCTGTTCCGCCACCCGAGATCACTATTTTCTTTAATTCTTTCATGCAAAAACAGGTTCAGATTCTACAGACGTTTTTTCTTCTTGTTTTTTGGCAACTCCCTGCACAATTCCAATTCCCACACAAGCCATGATCATCGCTGATCCTCCCATTGCCAGGAACGGCATATTCTGACCGGTAACCGGAAAAATTCCCGTGCAGACCATCATATTTACAGCCGCCTGTGAAAGCAGCAAGATCCCGATTCCGAGACAGACATAAGTCTCAAAGAGCTGGTCGGACCGCAAGGCTATCCGCATGATCCGGTAGAGCATAATAAGGTAAAGCAAGACCAAAATCACCGCTGCCAGCGAGCCGAATTCCTCCACGAAAGACGCAAAGAAGAAATCGGCATAAGCTTCCGGGATGAATTCCTTCACTTTTCCTTTCCCTACACCCTGACCGAAGAATCCGCCGAGGTAAATGGCCTGTTCCGCACTTTTTGCCTGCAGGTTCCCGGGAGAATCAATATCATCCGCATTTTCATAGCGGTTGGTGATCCGGTTCATCCAGGTTTCGTAACGCGGCAGGATATTCAGGTCGGGCAAGGCTTTGTGTAAACCAATTGCCATAAAGAACAGAAGCACTCCGGCAAAGATGACCGAGAACAATTTGGAAAAAGGCACTCTTCCAAGGAAAAGCAGCACAAAGCAGATCATAAATAAAATGGCAGCCGTTGAAAAGTTATCCTTAACAATCAACCCACAAATAATAACTATCGGTGCCATAATAGGTAGAAATCCATTTTTCCAATCATTCATTTCGTCTTTCTTCTTCACCAGCATACGCGATACGTATATCAGCAAAGCCAGCTTCGCAAAATCCGAAGACTGGAAGGTTAACCCTACGAAAGGAATTTTCACCCAGCGCCCGGCTTCATTCACCTTTGTTCCGAAGAAAAGGGTGAAAACCAGCAGGGCAATTGAGCCGTAATAAATAATCCGGGACATTTTGGAGATCGTCATCGGGTCGCGTTTATGCACCCAATACATCGCCACAACTGCCAGGAGGATATAGATAAAATGCTTGAATAAATACTTAAATGGTGTTCCGCCTTCCACTTTTACAAGGATCGGGACGAAACTGTACACAGAAACCAAAGAAAACCCCAGCAAAATGAGTGTGATCACCCAAATCACCAAATCTCCCTTAAAGTGTTTTCTTAGAAACTGTACCATTTTCCTATTGATGAAGCTTTACAAAATTTTCAAAGTCTTCCATTTTGGCTTTCCATTCATTTCCCTGAACGGTAAAGAGCAAAATGTGTCGCGGCTGCTTGGTTCTTTTCAAAAATTCCAATGCGTCTTCCAACGATTCGGTTCCCGTAACCAAAGGCATTTGGGAAATACTATCCGAAGGAATGGAAAGCTGCGGATTATCGAACTGAGCACACCACTGAACCGAACACAGGGTTTCCGGATCGGTTTGAGCCATCTCCTGAATAATTGCTTCAGTTGACAACCAGAATACGGGAAATGGAAAAGTTGAAATTGTTGCAGCCAGTTCAACAATCTCCGGTTTGTACCACGTAAACACATCCATGCCCCACAACTTACCAAGCGGACGCAAAGACATTCTCTCTGCTGCTTCCAGCGATTCTCTGCGCGCCTGAAGCAGTTGAGCTTGCTGATCAACCTTTTTAATTTCCATGACTTCCCGATTTAAAGTGAACGAACCGCCTCTTTAAATTGATTTCCTCTGTCTTCGTAATTTTCAAATAAGTCGAAGCTTGCACATGCAGGCGACAACAATACCGTTTCATCCTTCTTAGCCAAACGGTAACCGTAAGCCACAGCTTCCATTGCAGTAGCTGCTTCCACGATTGTTTCCACGTGACCGGAGAATGTATCGATGATTTTCTGATTGTCTTTTCCAAGGCAGATAATCGCCTTTACCTTTTCCTGAACCAGTTCCAGTAATTCGGAATAATCATTTCCTTTATCCACACCACCAACGATCCAGATCGTAGGTTGTTCCATGCTTTCCAATGCGAACCACGTTGAGTTTACATTCGTTGCTTTCGAGTCGTTGATAAATTCAATACCACACACTTTGGCAACAAATTCCAGGCGGTGCTCCACATTGACGAAGTCGGACAGACTTTCGCGCACGATTTCCTTGCGAATATCAAGGATTCTACCCGCCAGCCCGGAAGCCAGTGAGTTTTGGGTATTGTGCTTACCCTTCAATGCTAGTTCATGAATAGACATAGTGAATTGATTGTTAAAGTTTATGATGAGTTGTTTGTTTGCTGCGTATGCTCCTTCTTCAAATTCCTGCGTCAATGAAAAAGGAAGTTTTTTAGCCGGAATGGAGCGTTTCTCCATTTCAGCTGTAATTGTTTTATCGTCTGCGTTGTAGATGAAATAATCTGCCGCAGTCTGATTATTCAGGATCCGGAATTTCGAATTCACATACAATTGCATGTTGTATTCATACCGGTCCAGGTGATCCGGGGTGATATTCATCAGGAGAGCGATCTCCGCTTTGAAATCCTCCATGTCATCCAATTGGAACGAACTCAACTCAAGGACATAGATATCGTTGTTTTCCAGCGCTACCTGCTTGGCGAAGCTGTAACCTACATTTCCTGCCAATCCTACATTCAATCCTGCTTTTTTCAGCATGTGATGAATAAGCATCGTAGTCGTTGTTTTCCCGTTGCTTCCGGTAATGCACACTTTTGTGGCCGTGGTGAAGTAACCCGCAAATTCGATCTCCGAGATCACTTTGATCCCTTTTTCACGAATCGCTTTCATCACCGGCGCTTTCTCCGGAATTCCCGGGGATTTGATCACCAAATCCGCTTTCAGAATGCGCTCCATGGAATGTGAACCCTGCTCCCAATCTAATTGGTGCTCATCCAGTTCAGCCTGGAAGGATTCTTTGATCGTTCCGAAATCCGAAACGAATACTTCCGCACCCTTCACTTTTGCAAGGATTGCAGCACCGACCCCACTTTCGCCGGCACCCAAAACAACTACTATTTTGTTCTGAATGTTCATTAACGCAGTTTCAGGGTTACAATGGATACTACCGCCAACAGGATCGCAACAATCCAGAAGCGGGAAACAATTTTCGCTTCATGCAGACCTTTTTTCTGGTAATGGTGATGCAACGGCGCCATTCTGAAGATCCGACGTCCTTCACCAAATCGTTTTTTGGTGTATTTGAAATACCCCACCTGCATGATTACGGACAAATTCTCAACCAGGAAGATTCCGCACAGAACCGGGATCAATAGTTCTTTCCGGATGGAAATAGCGAAAACCGCAATGATCCCACCCAAAGCCAAACTTCCGGTATCTCCCATGAACACCTGCGCCGGGTAACTGTTGTACCACAAGAACCCGATACACGCGCCCACAAAGGCCGCGATAAAGATCACGAGTTCTTCCGCATACGGAACATACATCACATTGAGGTAATCCGCGAAATGCACGTTGGAAGTCACGTAGGCCAATACTGCCAAAGCAATTCCGGCTATTGCACTGGTTCCGGTTGCCAACCCGTCGAGTCCGTCGGTCATATTTGCTCCGTTCGAGACGGCAATTACGACGATGATCACAAAGGGGATGAACAAAGCCCAACCGTAAGACTTATCGATATCACCGATCAGCCAGTTATAGTTGAATTCGTTGTTCTTTACAAACGGAATCGTCGTTGTCATATCACGCGTTACGATCCACTTGGAAGGAATCGTGTCTGAAACCACATCTTTCGAGTGCTGATGTGTTACGAAGGATTCTCCCGACTGTAATTTGTAATCAGCTGCGACCCGTTTGTGAACCTGCACATCCGGGTGGAAATACAAGATTGATCCAACGATAATTCCCACTCCGATCTGACCAACAACTTTGAACTTTCCTTTCAAACCTTCTTTGTTCTTTTTGAACACCTTGATGTAGTCATCGATGAAACCGATCACCCCTAACCAAACTGTTGCTAAAAGCATCGTGAATACATACACGTTGTGCAGTTTAGCGAACAACAAAGTTGGGATCAAAATAGCCGAAAGAATGATGATTCCACCCATGGTTGGTGTACCTGACTTTTCCAACTGACCAGCCAAACCCAGGTCACGCACGGTTTCACCAATTTGTTGACGACGCAGCAAATTGATCAGGCGCTTTCCAAAAATGATGGACACGATCAATGAAGTGATCAGTGCCATTGCAGCCCTGAAAGAGATGTACTGAAAAAGTCCCGCTCCCGGGAAGTCCATTTCTGCTAAATAATTGAATAAATATGTCAGCATTACTTTTTGAGTTTAGTGAAGTAATTTTTTACTACATCGAAATCGTCGAAAGGATGTTTCACCCCGTTGATATCCTGGTATTTTTCGTGTCCTTTTCCTGCAATCAGAATAATGTCTTTTGGCTGTGCCAGCGAAACCGCGGTTTTAATTGCCTGGTCGCGATCCAAAATGGAAAGTACTTTCATGCTTTGATGCGCTCCTACTCCCGCTTCCATTTGCTTCAGAATCTCAGCCGGATCTTCTGTCCGTGGATTATCTGAAGTCAAAATGACTTTATCGCTTAATTCACATGCAATCCGCGCCATTTCCGGGCGTTTCATTGCATCGCGGTCACCGCCGCAACCCACCACGGTAATCACCTGCTCGTTACGTGTGCGGATATTTTCGATCGTCTTCAATACATTTTCCAATGCATCCGGTGTGTGTGCATAATCCACAACCGCTGTGATATCCGTTTCACTTTTCGTAAACTGGAATCGGCCGTCCACTGCTTCCAACCTACTCAAAACAGTCAATACTTCCGTAGAATCAGAACCTAACAGCTGACTGATCCCGTAAACCGTTGCAATATTGTACGCATTGAAGTCTCCAATCAGGCGTGTCCACAATTCGATCCCGTTCATGGTCAAGAGCAAGCCGCTGAAGCTGTTTTCCAATACTTTCACTTTGAAATCCGCATGGGTTTTCAGTGCGAAGGTGGAAACTTTGGCTTTCGTATTCTGAACCATTACCATTCCGTTCCGGTCGTCTGCATTTACCAGGGCAAAAGCACCTTTTTCCATTTCATCGAAGAAGGCTTTCTTTGCCGCAATGTATTCTTTGAACGTTCCGTGGTAATCCAAATGATCGTGCGTAATATTTGTAAATGCTCCACCCGTGAAAACCAATCCTGCTATCCGATACTGTGAAATGGCATGAGAACTTACTTCCATGAAGCAATGGGAACATCCCTGCGCAACCATATCGGCCAGCAGTGCATTCAGTGCAATCTGATCCGGTGTGGTGTGCGTAGACGGAATCACTTCTTTCCCGATCAAATTCACCACCGTGGAAAGCAACCCCACTTTATAGCCCAAACCGGTATATAAATCGTGTAAAAGCGTAGTTGTTGTGGTTTTCCCGTTCGTTCCGGTTATTCCCACCAGCTGCAATGACTGTGACGGATAATCGTAAAACGCATGCGCCAGCTCTCCCAGGGCTTTTGCCGTATTCGGAACAATTATGACCGTTACGTTTCCGGGAACTTCGACTGCTCTTTCAGCAACAATTGCCGTGCAGCCTTTCTCCAGAACCTGCGGAATGAAATCGTGCGCATCTACCTGCGTTCCTTTTACCGCAATGAAAAGCGTTCCGGGAGCAGCTTTCCTGGAATCCGAAACAAGCGCAGAAATGGTTACGTCAGCCGGACCGATCCACTGCGTAACTTGCGTTGCTTTTGCTATTTCATTTAATTGTTTCATTCTAATATTAATTCCATTAACCCGCCTTCGATCACCGGTGATCCGGCAGGAATTGTTTGTTTCACTACTTTTCCGCTTCCGCGTACATACACATGCATTCCCAAATGTTCGATCAGGTAAACCGCATCTTTTGCCGTTAATCCTGTTACACTCGGAACTGTTGTTGAAGAAATTTTCCGCGGAACGATTGAAATGTGGGAATCCGAAACCCGGACCCGCGACCATTCGCTGTACGCATCCATTTGGTAAGGCAAATGCAAACGTTTCAAAACCGTCAGCAAATCCGTGATATTTCCATCCTTGATCAGCGGCGCTTCTTTCACGCGTTTCTTTTCCTCGTTAATTGCCTTGTGATAATTCAGGGAATTCGAGTACACTTTATTCGCAATTGCTGAGAACACTGTTCCGGAAACCGTTGCTCCGTAAATGTCTTTGGAAGGCGCCGCAACCACCACAATACAAGAGTAAAGTGGCTCATCGGCAGGAAAATACCCAACGAAAGATGCCTGGTAGGTTTTATTCCCGTCTTCCCCGTAACGACCGTCGGCATTCTGAACTACCGCCGTACCGGTTTTACCCGCAATATCAAACAAAGCAGATTTCAAGGCACTTCCCGTTCCGCGTTTCACCACACCTTTCAAACATTCCTGCATCAGGCGCAGGGTTTTGTCGGAACAAATTTTCGGTCGAAGCACAATTGGCTTAAACGATTTCACAATGCGCTGACCGCGACGAATATGTTCTACGAATTGTGGACGCACCAAGGTTCCGTTGTTTGCAACCGCATTGTAAAATGCCAGTGTCTGCAAAGGTGTTTGCTGCACCTCATACCCGATCGACATCCACGGAAGTGAAATTCCCGACCATTGTTTGGTTCCCGGCGAGTACAATGTTGGTTTCGGCTCACCTTGTAAATCAATTCCAAGTGAATCACCGATCCCAAACGAACGCAGACGATCAATAAACACCTGCGGATCTTTGCGGTAAGCATTGTGAATCACCCGTGCAATAACGTTCGATGACAATTCAAATGCTCTTCGGATCGTAATTCTTCCGTAACCAAACGGATTCGAATCATCCAGTTTCAAATCGTAGAATTCGTATTTTCCAACCGCATTCACCGTATCATCCAGGCTGATCTTTTGGTCCTCCAAAGCCGCCATTAGCGAAGCCAGCTTGAAGGTCGACCCCGGAACTTCTTTCGTACCGATCGCGTGATTGTACAACTCGTAGTAATCACCATCAGAAGCCATTTGCAGGTTTGAAACCGCACGGACAAAGCCGGTTTTCACATCCATTACAATCACACAACCGCTTTTTGCACCCTGGTTTTTCAACTGGCGGTACAACTCGGAATGCGCCACTTCCTGGATTTCCATATCGAAAGACGTAATCAGATCCGCTCCTTCAATCGGTTCACGAACCATTTTCCCCGTCTTTTTCCACCCGGAGGAAATGCGTTGTTCAACCTCTTCTCCCGGTTCACCCGCCAAAATCTCGTTGAATGCTCCTTCAATCCCGACACGTAATTCTTTCGAAACACCGGTATTCTGATAATAACCCAGGGTTCTTTTCAGGATTTCCCCATGCGGACGCTTTCTCAAAATGGTTTCATCCGTATCGATCAAACCACCTTTATTTCGTCCCAGATTGAAAATCGGCAACTCTCTCAAACGATGCCTTTGCTCATTCGTAGCTTTCAGCTTGATCGTAATATAACGCCGTCCTCTTGCCCTTCCCTTCCGGATGTAATTTTCAAAATCACGCGCAGAAGTTTCAGGAAACAATTTGTTCAAACCGCGGCACAAATCACTGATTTCCTTATCAAAAGTCTCCTGATCCACTACAGTAGGATCCATGTGTATGTCAAAGAACGACACTGACGTAATCAGCGGTGTATAATTTCTATCCAAAACCTCCCCGCGGCGCGGATATTTTTTCACTGCGCGGGTGGGAATTTTTTCTTTGGTTGCCGCAAACAGCGAAGCACTTCCTTCCGACTGGATCATGACCGTTTTCACAATCACCACAATCAAGGCAATGAAAAAACCTATGTAAACCAGGTAAGCCCGCCACATCAAGTCTTTTTTATCACTCATCGTCTGCTCGCTTTAACCGGATTACTTTCGCCGGGTTGACCGTTTCCTTCAACCCTCTTTTTTCCAATGCCTGAACCAGGCGGTAGCGGGAAGTCGATTCCTCCAACCGCGCTTTGTTCTCAATATATTCAGCCGTTTTTGCATCCACATCCGCCTGTAGATCCGTAATATCTTTTTGTAACTGCTTTCCGTAATATCCTTTAGCCACCATGAGCATCAACAGGAACAAAATGAAGAAAATGAACGTCAGGTTATTCAGTACAAAATCACGTGTCAGGATCTCTCCGTTCAGGACCTGGATCAAAATATTCTGTCGACGCGGTTTCGGCGCTGCAGCTTTTACTTTTGTATTCGTATTTGCGTTAGCTGAAGCCGTTTTCTTCGCTCGTTTCTTTCCTGACTTGTCTTCCGGGATTTCCGTTGAGTACTTTTCACGAGTTGATTTCCCGCGTACAGCATCCATCGGATTTTCCTCCCGCTCCCTGTACTCATTTTCCATCCTCTACCCGTTTAGCAATTCTCAACTTAGCACTGCGCGCCCGTGTATTTCGCTGAATCTCTTCATCTGTCGGAAGGATCGGCTTTCGGTTCACCTCTTCAAAAGGCTTCAAGACCTTCCCGAAGAAATCTTTCTCAATTGAACCATCCAGGTTCCCGCGTTTCATCAGGTTTTTCACCAACCGGTCTTCCAGTGAATGATAAGACATCACCACCAAACGACCTTCCGGCTTTAACACCTCCGCAGTCTGTAACAGGAATTTCTCCAACACATCCATTTCCTGGTTCACTTCGATACGAAGCGCCTGGAATACCTGCGCAAAGAACTTATGGTCTTTAAACTTCGGAGCCACCGGCATCAAAGCCTCCATCAACTCACCCGTTGTTTTGATTTTTGATCTGTTACGCGCTTTCACCAGCTCAACCGCCGTCTTGAACGGATGATCCAATTCGCCGTACTTCCGGAAAATTGCAGCCAACTGTTCTTCATCGTATGTCTGAACAATTTTTGCCGCCGTGAAATCGCCTGCCTGGTTCATGCGCATATCCAGCGCTTCATTGGAACGAATGGAAAAACCGCGCTTTGCATCATCAAACTGATGGGAAGAAACCCCCAGATCAGCCAGAATGCCATCCACAGCAGGAATTCCCATCACACGCAAATGATTTTTCAGGAATGCAAAGTTTGCCGCCACGAAATGAAAATTGGGAGCTTCCCACGCATTTGCACGCGCATCCGGATCCTGATCAAAAACAATCAGTTTTCCTTTTGAAGAAAGTTTTTCGAAAATAGCACGCGAATGACCGCCACCACCAAAGGTAACATCTACGTAAACCCCATCCGGATTAATATTCAATCCATCCAGGCACTCCTGCAACATGACAGGAACATGGTATGCTTCGTCGTTATTCGTCATCATTTCCCAAATCACCCATTACTTCATCTGCTAAATCAGCAAAATCAGCCATGTTACCATCGATCAACTCGAAGTACTTGGACTTATCCCAGATCTCAATTCGGTCGTTGTATGCAATCAGCATCACATCTTTATCCAGGCCCACACGCTCCATCAGCATTACCGGAATCAAAACGCGACCGGCATTATCCAGTGCGATTTGCTTTGCTCCCTGGTGGAACAAGCGGTAAAACATACGATTCTGCGGCTTGAACAAGTTCAGTTTCGAGAGCTTCAATGACAACTTCTCCCACTCGTTCATGGGATAGAGCGTCAAACACTCTTCAAAACCTTTATTCAACATGAATTGTTCCTGAGCTTCCGGAGAAAGTTGCTTGCGCAAACCGGCAGGGAAAAGAAATCTTCCTTTTCCATCCAGCTTCACCTCAAATTCTCCGACAAGTCCAGCCATAGCTATTAATAATGGGTAAAATTAGGGAGAATAACCCACTTTTTACCACCAAATTACACTTTGTTGATAACTTCTAACGTTAACAACGCACACAAGGTTACAACAATTTATTCAAAAGGTTTGATTTTATTGATTTTTCTAGATTTTCAATCTTGGTGGTAAAAAGTGGTAAGAACTGAAAAATTGTGGAAAAATAACGATTTGGCGACACGGGGAAGCGGTTCCTTTTTTCGTCATTTAACGAGGTAAAAAACCAGGGAACATGCTGTTGATTTACAATTATTTGAATTAAATTTATTCTAAACAGAAAAACCCTATTCACGATGAAAATACTGGCATTGATTCTTGCAGTGAATCTACATTTAGCAATCGGTCAAACTGCATTCGATTGGAAAAAAGAAAGTCATTTCGATTCCATAAACATCCCCGGTCAAAAATCCCTTTTCAGACCACCATTTGAAACCGGTTCCGGCAACACATTGACAACCGGATCTTTCACTTTTCGTAAAGCCCAAATCAAAGACCTGGGAGAAGCCTCCTACACCCGGCATTTCAAGGATACCGTTATTATCAAAGTAGAACTGTCCACAACCGGCAAAAAGAGCCGCGATGCTTTCCTGAACTATTATAAGAAATTGGTAAACGATGATTACAACCTCTTCGAGGATCAGAAAAACATTCGCTACATCGGGTTCTTCACCAAGGAAGGACTGAAAGTAAAAGCCGAGTTTTCCGGATCGAAAAATGGGAAAATATCCCAAATTATGTTAACAAGCCCCTAAAAGACGAAACGGGACCAGGAAGAAGACAATCCACTCCCTGTTACCCACTTAAAAGGAATAACTTGTCAGTTTTTGGACAACTAAATCGATTTATTTCGGAAAACCACATTTATATTTTCAGTATTTATACTGTTGCATAAACTCTACAAACACCCTACCTTTGTGGTAACACTATTCGCAAGGAATCAGAAGGCTGATTCAGGCACACCGTTTTGTCAAGGAAACAGGAGGACTGTCTGTCAGATATCGGATGAACCTTGAAAAGAATTGAATCCGACCGGGGAATTTTAGAAGTCAAAAAGATTTTTGTAACTTCCCGGTCGATTCACCAAGAAGAACACGATTTGAAAAAAGATATGAAGCACTTGCTATTCAAATAGCGCAAAATAGCAAGTCTTCTGGATACTCTTACGCAAGAGTTAGTTAGGTTAAGTTGTAGTAGAAAAGCCCCGGCAGTGATGCCCGGGCTTTTTCTTTTTAAGCTCTATTCACTTCAACTTTTTGTGAAGCTACTCGCAATAACAAACTATCTATCAAGGAAAACCTCCCAAAAATCCGGCAAAGGCTCTTCCAATTCAATCAACTGATCTGAAAAAGGCTGTTTCAATTTCAGGCTGTGTGCATGTAGGAACAACTCGTGAATTCCCAACATTTCCTGGAAATAATGATTGTGATGCCGGTTCCCGTATTTGGGATCATTGATGATCGGATGAGCGATTTTATTGGCATGGATCCGCAATTGGTGCATCCTTCCGGTTACCGGACTCATTTCCACCAGGCTGTAGCGCTGTTTTTCGTACGGCGGAATTACATAATCACGGTCAAACTGCTCCAGGCACCTGAAATGCGTCAGGGCCTCCTTGTAATTTCCGCGATCGTTCTTTACAGGCGAATCAATCGTTCCGGAATCCGGCAAATGACCACGCAGCAAGGCCAGGTATTTCTTTTCGATCTCGCCATTTTCAAATAAGCGCTGAAACGCAACTACCCATTCGGCTTTTTTGGCAAAGAGGATCAACCCGGAAGTTTTCCGGTCCAGGCGATGTACAGGACTCGCATCCGGGTATCCCTGTTCCCGAAGCAAGTCGGTTAATGAGGTTTCTTCGATATTCCTTGCATAATAAGAATGGTGCACAATCAGGTTATTCGGTTTGCAAACAACCAAACAATGCGTATCTTCAAAAACAACCTTCACCGGTCCGTGATCCATTTGAACTCATTTGAATGCCTAAAGTTAGAAACAAAAAAAACGCGGGAGACAATTCTCCCACGTTACAGGTTGGTTTTTGGTTTTAATAGCTTACTCGATCGTTACCGCTAATTGGTTCACACGTTCTTTACCGAAGTAGTAGTTTTTCCCGTTGACCGTTGCATGCATCAGTTTGTAAGGAACGATCATTACGACAGAAGTTCCGGCACTCAATCCACTCAGTTCAGAAGCTGAAAACGCACATGAATTAGCGCTTCCTGCAATGGTTTTGGAAACATTCCCGATCATAAACAAGGTAGAATCCGCACCGGAAACAGTAGAACACGTCAAGGTATACCCATCTGCTTTCTTTACAGTGGAAGAACTTGTAATGGCAGATCCGCTCGGGAAAGTCAGGGAGCTTGCATCGTATGTGAAAGCAGCATGTCCGCTTCCTCCCGACACAGACCAGTTCGTTGATGAAAAATCCAATCCAGTAGGCATGGTTTGGCTTGGAGTGAATGTATACGCATTGTTTGAAGATGCGGTCAGGTTCTGAGAATTGACAGAAACTGTTCCCACATTGACCAAATCCGTTGTTCCATTCATAAAGATTCCTACTGCGGTTCCGATATCAATGGTAAATCCCTGAACGGTGCTTGTTGATCTGATTGCCCACATCACTCCATCTGCATTGGTTGGAACCGGGGTTGTGCTTCCGCTCGGTGTATTTACCGGATCCGGCGCAGGATCGTCGGGAATAATGTCTTCTTTTTTACACGAAGTTGCCAGTATACTCAACGAGCAAAGTAAAACAAACAGGTTTACTGATCTTTTCATAAGTCATTCATTTATTGGTTAATGCAAACTTAGACTAGTGAAATGAATCATTCAATACATCATATGCCGTATTTTTTACAGGCTGAAAATGAGAGCGAGAATGCGGATCGGATAACAAGCCAAATTATTCTCGTAACTTTGCGGAAAAATTTAGAAGTAATGATCATCAAGGACGCCAAATTCGTTATCAGTAACACAGACATCAAACTTTGTCCAACAGACGGGAAGCCGGAGTATGCATTTATCGGCCGCTCTAACGTGGGGAAATCTTCTTTGATCAACATGCTGGTGGATAAAAAGGATTTGGCAAAGACTTCGGGAAGACCGGGAAAAACGCAGTTAATCAATCACTTTATCATTAATGATGACTGGTATTTGGTGGATTTACCGGGTTACGGATACGCAAAGGCTTCCAAATCGAGCAGAAGCCAGTGGGAGAAGTTCATTTCCGAATACCTGACGCGAAGAGAAACCCTGATTAACATTTTCGTTTTGATCGATTCCCGTTTGGAACCACAAAAAATTGACATTGAATTCATGACGTGGTGCGGTGAAAAACAACTTCCTTTCTCGATGGTTTTCACCAAAATCGATAAGCTCTCAAGTTCGGCGCTTCAGAAAAATTTAGCGGCATACAAAAAAGAAATGCTGAAATACTGGGAAGCACTTCCGCCTGTTTTCACTACTTCCAGTGAATCTCAATTCGGTCGTGAAAAGATCCTGAATTACATTGAACAGATCAACTCGGATTTGCTTAACAGCAAATCTTAATTCAAAATTCAAAAGATTCTTTTTTGCAGATTTGCATTCATCATTTTGAATTCTAAAATCTTCCTTTGATCGTGACGGCTATCGTTTCGTCCAGTTCGGTGAATTTGAAATCCGGGAAGTCTTTCAACAACTTTTCATTGGAAAACGCGGAATGATTCTGTGAACTGCGCGCACTTTCTTTGGTAATCGTTGGGCGTTTTCCCTGTAACCTGCCCAAAAGCCCTGATAAACGCCAGGCAAGTCCCGTTAAGAATGGTCCGGCCAATTTAGACGGAGCTTTTACGTTCAATTGCCTGCAGATACGGTCAAACAATTCTTTGAAAGCAATATTGGTTCCGGTCACCAGGTACCGTTCGCCTGTCTTTTCGGTTTCGATCAGTTTTAAGATCAGTTTGGTTACATCCCGAACGTCTACAAATGCATTGGCGCCTTTGGTGTAGTATTTCAATTCGTTGTTCAATGTCCGGAAGATCTTCAACGAGCTTTCTTCCCATGATCCCGGACCAAACATCACACTCGGATTGACGATCGAAACGGGCAAACCTTCTTCATTTGCTCTCCAAACCTCTTTTTCCGCGCTGAATTTCGATAACGAGTACCCGCTCACCTCATCGTTGGGATTCCATAAGTTGGATTCGCGCTTCAGTCCGTCTGTAAATTGAGAATCGCTCCCCACAGCTGCGGTGGAGGAAACATAAATGAACTGGTTCACTTCCGAATCCAGTGCAAAATTCACCAGATTGGCCGTTCCTCTCCGGTTGACCCGGAAAAGCGCATTGAAATCCCTGCGGTGAAAGGAAACAAGAGCCGCGCAGTGCACTACTTTCGAAATACCGATCAGTGAATCTTCCACATCCGCTAAATCCTGTACACTCCCCCGGAACCAGGTCAATTTTTCAAGCAAACGCTCTCTTTCTTCCGGGTAATAGAAATCCAGCAAGCGGAAAATTACCTGCTTCCTGTTTTCTTCGCGATACATCGCCCTCACATCATATCCTTTATGAAGCAATTCAACCACTACGTGTGATCCAAGAAGTCCGGTAGATCCAGTCACTAAAATCATATTCACAAATTTAATCAGTAATCCGAAGCGGAAAATGGAATCTGAATAATATTCATTTGAATATTTTATCAGAAAAAATGAATATTTAACGATTCTGGACAAACAATTGATTTTTTTAATTAATCAGTTTGTTAGTACCTTTGTTTTATGAAATGGAAAACTACACTACAAGCCATTTCAATTCTTGCGTTTTTGAGTTCGTGTCAATCAGAATATGAGAGACAGGTTGTTTGTGCGAAAAAATTGGTTAAGGAAGAAAGAGGCTTGTTAAATGAAATGGGGGAAATGGAGACCATTACCCATAGTTACACAGCTTTGGAATCAATCCAGAAGGAACTTTCATTTCGTGCCAGGCTTTCGGGAAATGAAGAACTTTTCAACGAACAAATTGCTGCTTACAGAACCAATTGCGAGTTAGAGGCTAATCGCGAACAGAAACTGATCTCCAAATACCCTTAATCCAGGTTCAATTCGGTCATCGGGTCCCAAAAAACGGTTTTCCAATTGACTATCTGATCATTTACTACTTCTACTCCATCCAGTTTTAGCAATTCTTCCATTTTATCAGGTGTTTCAAAGTGCATTTTACCTGTTAATACGCCATTGCGGTTCACGACCCTTTGAGCAGGAACGTGTTCCAGGTTGTGTGCAGCATTCATTGCCCAACCGACCATCCGGCTTCCGCTCTTCGTACCCAGGTATTTTGCGATTGCACCGTAAGAAGTTGCTCTTCCTTTGGGAATCAGCTGAACGACCTGGTACACCCGGTCAAAAAAATCAGCATTGGCTTCGGAAAGTTTAATTGGTTTTACCATGCTTTAAAAGTAGAAAATGTTCAAAACGGTTCAAAGAGTTTAAATCAAATACTTTTGAACTTTTGATCCCGATAGCTATCGGAATTTGAACTTTTGAACCTAACAACTATTTTTCTTCATTTTAAACTTTCAATTTTATATGTAACGTTTGCCAATTAGCACGATTATACCTGTAAATCCAAAGAACCCATGAAAACCGTCCTTTTACTTAGTGGACTATTCCTTATTTCCACTTCATTAAGCGCACAAATGGCAGATCCTCCGGCTGATTTACCTAGCTGGGATCTCAAAGTTTATCCGAATCCGACCAGCGATTTGCTGATTATTTCTTCTTCCGTGGACATCAAAGATGTGACCCTGATTGATCTGAACGGACAAGTGCTGAAAAATCACGCCTTGCCGAACTGGTGCTTTTCCCTCCATGATTTGCCGGAAGGCTGGATCTTTGTCTATGTTGAAAGTACGGACGGAAGACTGGAGAAGAAAAACGTATACAAGAATTAGCATTAAAAGCTCAAGTGGTCAAAGCATTTAAATGCTGCCTTCCAGTACGTTAAGCGATATTTATATAGAAAAGGTTACTTCGAATATTTGAACCAGTATCTATCCTTACAATCCCGTTGGCAGAAGCTGGCGGGATTTCTTTTTATCTTTTACATTTACAGAAAAAAGACCATGAGAGCTTTCATTACCATTGTTTTACTACTGATTTCGAATTCATTTATGACTTATGCCTGGTACGGTCATTTGAGAGATAATCCGGATGCGAAGAAAACCGGTATTTGGGTCTATGCAACTACGATCCTGATCAGTTGGGCAATTGCTTTTTTTGAATACATCTTCATGGTTCCGGCTAATAAGATCGGTTACCAGGGAAATGGAGGACCGTTCTCGTTAATTCAACTGAAAATTATCCAGGAAGTGGCTTCGATTGTCATTTTTATGGTGTTTTCATTGATCTTCTTTAAGGAAGAAACGTTGAAATGGAACCACGCGGTGGCTTTTTTATTGATTTTGGGTGCGGTATACCTGGTTTTTAAGAAATAGGTCGACTCCGCAAACCTTCTTCAACTCAAAAACAGAACCTTTCCGGGAAAGGCGCCTTCGGCTCCGCTCAGTCACCTTTCAACGGATCATTTTCAGGAACGTCAGCCACATGATCTTGATATCCTGTCCCAAAGTTGGGTTGGCAATGTATTTTTTGTTCAGTGCAATCTTTGCCGGCATGATTTCCCGGATATAGGTTTCCCGTGGGTTTTCTGAGTTGCCCAGCAATTCGTTTTCTTTGAAATATTCCAGTGAGGCATAATCTGTGATTCCGGGTTTTACGGAAAGTACTTCGCGCTGATCGGGTGTGTACAGATCTACATATTCCTGTACTTCCGGACGCGGGCCTACTACACTCATTTCACCCACAAATACGTTCAGGAACTGCGGAAACTCATCTAACTTGGATTTCCGGATAAAGTACCCGACCCGTGTGATCCGCGGATCGCGCATTCCAACTGTCAGCTTTCCAAACTTATCGGCATTGACGCGCATCGTACGGAATTTCCATAAGCGAAAGGGCACTCCGTTCTTCCCGACACGCTCCTGCCTGTAAAACACTCCGCCTCTGCTTTCGCATACGATTGCTATGGAAATGAGAATCCCAAACGGCAAAAAGAGCAGGATCACGCACAAGGAAACGAGTAGATCGAAAAGGCGTTTCATTATCCCAATACTTGTTTTACGGCAGTTTTAACTGCATTGATCACGATTTGAACTTGTTCATCCGTCAAATCAAAATAGACCGGTAAGGTAATTTCATTGGAATAGTTATCCCATGCCTGCGGGTAATCTTCCATTTTGTAGCCCAATTTCTTGTATGCCGTCAAAATAGGAAGCGGCTGAAAGTGCACATTCACGGAAACATCCTGGTCGAAAATAGCCTGCATGATCGCATCTCGCTGAGTTTCGGAAGCACCTGCAATGCGCAATTGGTACAAATGATAACATGTTTCACGCTTCCCGTCTTTCATCTTAGGGAAAAGCGCCCAGGATTCGTCTTTCAATCCTTCGTTGTAAGCCAAACAAATGGCTTTCCTGCGATCCAGGTTTTCCTGGAAACGTTCCAGTTCCACCAAACCGATGGCTGCCTGGAGATCTGTCATATTGCATTTGAAGCCCGGCTCTTCGACGTCGTAGCGCCAGTTTCCTTTCTGGGCTTTTGCCAGTGCATCTTTGCTTTGTCCGTGAAGGATCTTGATGCACAATTCTTTGTAAATCGCGTCGTGATCGAATGTATCCGGCAAATTCACGGAAATGGTACCACCTTCTGCGGTTGTGAGGTTTTTTACGGCATGAAAAGAGAAACAGCTTACATCTGCGATGCCGCCGGAACGTTTTTCACCATAAGTTGCACCGAAAGAATGCGCTGCATCGGCAGCAATTAATATTCTTCCCAACTTTCGCTGGTAATCCGAATTCGGCTGGAATTGTTTTTTGATTTCCGGATCATTTACTATCTCGTAAATTGCATCGTAATCGCATGGAAAACCTGCAATATCTACCGGCATGATCGCTTTTGTTCTCGGAGTAATTGCCTTGCGGATCGCTTCCACTGAAATATTAAAATCATCCGGGTTGATGTCGACCATCACGGGTTTTGCTCCCGTGTGGATCACCACATTTGCGGAAGCACAATAGGTAATTGCCGGGATAATCACCTCATCTCCCGGACCGATTCCCCACCAGCGAAGCACCAATTCCATTCCTGCTGTCCAGGATGAAACTGCCACCGTACACTTGTTTCCACAGTATTCAGTCAATTGTTTTTCAAACAGCTTTGTTCTGGGTCCGGTGGTGATCCAACCCGACGTCAGCGCAGCGGTTACTTCATCAATTACACGTTGATCTATTCTGGGAGGTGAAAACGGAATCATATTTTTATTTTAATGTGAAATTACTCAATATTTACTACCGGGACATGTTTTTGTACTTCTCTCCGGGCTTCTTGTTGGCGATCAGGAATGCCACTATTCCTTTCAGGTAACCCCAGCCGTAGCTGATGTGCAGGATCGGAAAGATGATCAGTATGCGGTTGAATTCAGCCACACTGTCTGAAACCCGGGTTGTGACCAGCAAACTTAAAAGTATGTAGATCCCCAGCAGGGATAACGAATAAAACCCGACATAAAAATGGATCAACCAATAAACCGGGATCAGGATCAGGTATAAAACGAACAGCGGCGGAACCAGCTGCCGGAGTGTGGTTACGGCTTTGTGCTTCTTGTTTACATACACTTTCCAATAGCCATACTGCATGAATTGCTTCCACAATTGACTGACGCTTCCACGAACGTAGTATTTTAATGAAATGGCGGCATTGTACCAGATCTTTCCTCCTGCTTTTGTGACGCGGAAATTGAAATCATCGTCCTGGTTGCGGATCAGCTCTTCGTCGAAATAACCGATCTTTTCAAAAACCCATGCCGGGTACATGGGAGTTCCTACCGTATCCACAAACCCGGATTCGGTCAACGTACGGAAATTGCCCAATCCCATTCCGAAGGAAGTTCCCATTGCCTTTGCAATCATTTTTCCTTCTTCGTTGAGGTAAACATTTTCTACTGCGCCGCCAACACACCAGATTTCGGGATTGTTTTGGAGTGCTTCAACAGCTCCCCTGAGGTAATTGGAGGAAACAACCTGCCGCGCACCGATGATCTGGTAAAAATCAGCGCCTTTTGTAGCGTGAATTCCCAGGTTGAATGCAAAAGGTGTCAGTTGTTTTTCATTGGTTACCAGTTTTAATCCCTGGTAAATTGTTTGAAGTTTTTGAATCAGCTCCAGGGTTCCGTCGTTGCTTTTACCGTCAACTACATTGACAAAAAGCTCACAGTTTCCGGGCAAATCAGATGCATAAATGGCGTGAATACATTCTTCGATGTTCTTCACCTCATTCCTGCACGGGATTACTACTGCAATTTTCATTTCTTTTCGAAAGGTTTAGCCGGGTTTCCTGCGACTACCGAATCAGCGGCCACATTCTTAACGACCACACTGCCCAAACCGACCAATGCGTTATTTTCAACCGTCAATTTCTGGCGGATAGAAGCCGAAGGAGAAACCCAGACATTTTCCCCTATCTCCACACTTCCTGCAATCATTGCATTGGCGATAATCAGGCTGTTCTTACCGATTTTCACTCCATGAGCGATGTGGACCAGGTTGTCTACTTTTACGTTTTCTTCCAGCAGGGTTGATCCCAAAACTGCGCGGTCAATGCATACGTTGTTCCCGATTTCGACTTTATTTTTCAGCACTACGTTGCCGATATGCGGCATCAGTTCGTATTCGTTTTCTTCATTCAATTCGTAACCGAAACCTACTCCGCCAATGGTATTATTGGAACCCAGGCTGCAATCATCGCCGATTTCCGTATTGGAATGAATGACGGTATTTACACCGATCACCACACGGTTTCCAAGTACAGAACCTTTATCAATGAATACATTTGCTCCGATGTAAACGGTATCCGGGTTGAATTTCACGGAAGGATCAACGGATGCGGTGGGATGAATGAATCCAAACATCTTTTTTTCCGCAAAAAACTCCTGTAACACTTTCAAAAAAGCGCTTCTTGGCTTTTCTACCCGGATCAGGTTCAACTGCGGAAGTTGCCCTTTCATTTCGTCAAAAACGAGCGTACTGACAATTACGTTCCCGCTTTTCAGTTGCGCAAGATTTTCTTTGTTTTTATCCGAACACCACCCGATGGCTTCCCGGTCAAATCCGGCATCGTCGATAGACAGCACTTTTGTAATTTGCTGTTCACTGTTCCAATCAGCTCCCTGGCTATTCAAAAATTCCCTTACCTGGCTTAAAACAATCATATTAATCAATTATCCAGCGAACAACGTTAAATGCTTCGGCATATTTCGTCCCGATTTGTACTCCCCTTGTTCTTGCTACTGAACGCAAAAAGTCTTCATCCGAGTAAGGTCTGTGTGCCTGGGATTGGTATTCTCTCAAAGCATTTACTTTGGTTTGTACGTGTTGTTCATTCAAATGAACAAAGCTGGAAGTGGTAAAAGACAGGTTGTTCCACGGCAACTCGTATGACATGATGGAAGCGAACTTGAATGCCCTCAATCCTTCGGTGGCAATGGTTGCGTGGTCCTGGTGCACGTCTTCCAGATCCGGCATAAAGATCAGTTCCGGTTTGATTTCCGAACGCAATTTGATCAAGTCGTCCAAAATATCCTGGCGGCGGTACCCAAATGTGCGGACATCGTAATCAAACAAGATCAGGTTTTCCGGTTTAATCCCAAGGACTTTTGTAGCCGCTTTTACTTCCGTGATCAAAATATCAGAAGGAAACTGGGGAAGCACGGATTGCTGACATGCAGAGAAGGCAGCATAATAAACATCATGTCCTTCTTCAATAAACTTCGCTATTGTTCCTCCGCATCCGAATTCACCGTCATCGGTATGTGGGGCGAGTACCAATACTCTTTTTTTATTCTTCATTTTGTTTCTCTCTTGTTATTCATTTGTTGGCCCGCGGACCAAATTGAAATTAATTAAAAAGATCTAACTATCCCAACGGAATTCCGTAATGAGCCGGATCATTTTTTGAACTGCATCTCCCTGTCCGAAATAATCTTTTCGTTCGCTAGTCGGATTAAAGTTCAGGATGGCATCTTTTATTTTTTCTTCATCTGCACCTACAATGCAGTTCCAGCCATTTTCAACTGTTTCTACCCATTCCGTTTCGTCTCTCATGGTTACGCACGGAACTCCCAGGAAAAATGCTTCTTTCTGAACTCCACCGCTGTCTGTGAGGATCTTTTTTGCAGCTGATTCCAGGCGCACCATATCGAGGTAACCGATCGGTTCGATGATCTTTACATTTTCCGAAATGGCTATTCCGTAATCGGAAACGTATTTCAGGGTGCGTGGGTGAAGCGGCAATACAATTGCTTCTTTCGACGCATTCAGGGCGTTGAAAATTGCTTTCAGGCGGTTGATATCATTGGTGTTTTCTGCCCGATGGATCGTGCAAAGAATGAATTCTTTTTCGGCAAGCCCCAAAGTTGTCAGAATGGTACTTTTTTCCTGTGCGATTTTGGAAAAATGCAGGATTCCGTCGAACATGACATCTCCTACCAACTGAACGCCTTTTGAAATTCCTTCATTCGTTAAGTTATCAACTGCTGTTTGCGTGGGAACAAAAAGCAAGGTGGAGATATGGTCTGTGAGAATCCGGTTTTGTTCTTCCGGCATGGCTTTGTTGAAGCTGCGCAATCCAGCTTCTACGTGAATCACGGGGATCAGTAATTTGGATGCTGCCAATGCTCCTGCCAATGTGGAGTTGGTATCTCCGTACACCATCACAAAATCCGGTTTTTCCGTTACTAAAACTTCTTCGATGGCAGTGAGCATGGCCCCTGTCATTGCTCCGTGAGAGCCTGACCCTACATTCAAATGATAGGTTGGTTTCGGAATATTCAGTTCCTCAAAAAACACATCAGACATATTCGGGTCGTAATGCTGACCGGTATGGACCAAAATTTCGTTCACAGACTCTTTGAAGACGGCAGATACTGCTGCTGCTTTGATGAATTGAGGCCGGGCACCCAAAATAGTAACGATCTTACTTGTTTTATCCATGTTTAATTAGATCAAAGGACTAATTGGAGTTACTTTGAACTTTTGAAGCATTAAAGATACTTAATATGAGAACTGGTATCCAAAATGAGTAAAAAATGATCCCCGACTGGCGCTGCAGCATGGATTCAAAAAGCATGTTAAAAGCAAGACCTGATATCAAAAGAAGCAATAGGAAAGACCGATGTTTTATGGCCAGGTAAATACCGGATCCGATAAAAGTTAACAAAACCAATAAGCCCAGAATACCGATTTCAAGCGCTGTTTGTAAATACTGATTATGAGGATTCAGGTCATCTTTCACCAATTGATCAAATCCATATTTTTTCAGTCTTGCAAACAGGTATTCATCTACATTTCCCGTTCCAACTCCCAAAGGATGCTCAGCAATCAACTCTAAAGTGATTCTCCACATCACCAATCGTTTTTGATTTCCCGGGATTTCCGAATCATTCACCCGCTTATCTAAAAATGCCTGAGAATCCGTAAGGTACTCTTCAAAACCAGCTTTTGTTTTCCTGACATCCTCTTTAAATCCCGGAAGATTACCTAAAACAAGCACTAATAAAACAGGCGCTAATATTAGCGCGATCAATGCGATCCATTTCCCTGCTTTCCTGTACAGCACATAAATAATCAGTCCAAGCAATACAATTCCCAGGAACAAAATACCTGCCAAGCTCAGGCAAAAAAAGTAGAAAACCAAAGTCACCAGGGAATAAGGCACCACTGTATACCACCTGAAACCTTTCCAGGATTTTCGATAACCATACCAGGCAGCGGCAGTAGCAAACAATAGAAATCCGGAGAAATAACTCGGATGATGAACCGGGGAAATGTAGCTGGATGAAAAACAATACAACAGCCATTGGTGGCGTTCGTAACAGTTACAGGAACTTACTATTCCAATTCCTATTACGACAAGGGTTCCTATTACAAGCCCTATTACCGGCCATTGAAGTTTTAATTCAAATTTAGGCCGCATGGAAAGCAAGAGCGGAATGACAAATAATGCCAACTTGTACTCCGCATATTTTAACCCGTTTGCCAATTCATGTGCAAAAAAGACCCCGATTAAGTAGATCAAATAAAGTGCCATCAGAAGTAAGCCCGGAGTATTGAATTTCCAGCTTACCTGTTTTTTTACATGCCCGATGATCATCAGTACAGCCAATAAGAGTACCAGAATCGTTGTCAATTTCGGCACGGTGAGTGTCAGGAAGGAAAACACCCCGAGGTATATGGAGAAAATTTGTCCGAAGCTGACTTGTTTCATAGTACGAATTTAGGAAATAATTGTGGGTTTCATATGAAAAGTAAGTCTGACCCAAATTGGAATAACCGAACACAATAAAATTAAAAATCAGTAGTTACCTTTATCAAGTAAAACCTTACATCTTCTAAAAATGGATCAACAAAAAACAAGTACATCCAACTCATTTTGTTCTTTTTTCGTTAGTATCCAGGCCCCTGTTGTTCAAAGCCAACGCATTTTCACTTCGGCATTATTTTCTAGATAAAACCTGCTTTTTAGCGGTTAAAACAGTTGCTTTTCCCCTCCAAAATGCTTATATTTACTAGTAATTTTAAATCACCTAACAATGAGAATCAAAAAAAAATTCCTGGCCTTTACAGCCCTGGTTGCTGTTACTTTTTCCCAGGCACAAACCATTCCTGCATCCCGCAGGGTAGACTGGAGTAATCCCGGTTACGGCTCGGCAATTCCCACAACCTACGGAGCAGTTATCAACATTACTTCCTACGGGGCGAATGGTTCCGACCATTACCCTGATGATGTGGCAGTAAATGCTGCTGTAGCAGCAGCCAATCCGAATGTCCTTACCATGATCTATTTCCCAACAGGACATTACATCTTTAATAACCCGATTACCATCACAAAAAGTAACATCGTTCTCAAAGGTGCAGGCCCCAGCTATACAAAACTCACCTTCAACACTATGACCAGAAGTTGCATCACGATTCAAGGTTCTGAAGATAGTAATGAGATTCCGATTAGCACAGGAGCGGCAAAAGATACCAAAGTATTACAACTAAACAGTGTTACCTCACTTCAGGTGGGAGATTATATTGAGATCAAAAGAGATATGATTCCCGAAGAACAGTGTGCGGTTCCTGATGCAGATGGCGCTTGCGAAGAAACAACTTCTAATCATGCCTATGGACAAATAGTCAAGATCACGGATATTAACATTCCTGAAAAGAAAATTACCATTGAAGATGGTTTATCTATGGATCACAATTCAAATACATTTAGACTGAGAAAACTCAACATGGTTGAGCGTGTCGGAATCCAGGACCTGTACATTACGGAAAGACACTTTACAAATGACATAACCGACTATACCATATATGCAAATAGAGTTGCTCGTGTTTGGATATCCGGTGTCGAATCTTATCTTGCAAACAAACATCATTTTGGTGTTGAACGTTCTACTCGCGTTGAAATCCGGGGATGTTATATCAATCAATCGCGCGTTTATACAGACGGTGGGTATTCCATTTATATTGGGATGCGCAGTACCAACTGCCTTGCTGAAAATAACATACTGACCTTCCATCGTCATTGTGTAGTACTTTCAGGAAGCCCGAACCGGAATGTTGTCGGGTATAACTATTCCACCGCTACCAAATACGGTGGTGAACCTTCCGAATTTCTATGCCACGGATACTATCCTCATTCCAACTTATTCGAAGGCAATATAGGCGGCTCCATGGACATTGATCAATATTGGGGGAAGAATGGTCCGTTCAATACGCTATTTCGAAATAGTTTCACACACTGGACTATCAAGTGGGCTCCGAATATTAATATTGTTGGAAACAGGTCTTATGTTAATTACTACTCTTCGACTTATTCGGATTTATTAAATGCAAACAACAGTGAAACCTCTGTTGAACCAACCTCTTCTTTTTATCATGCATCCAAACCGGATTTTCTCAACCACCGATTTACCTGGCCTGCTATCGGTGCCAAAGCATCTGCAAGCGGACCTGTACCTGCTCATTCCAATTCTGCAATGGAACGTTTTAAGAACGGCGGGCAATTTACCATCAACCGCCGCGATCCCATTGCCGGGTATTCCATCGCAAATACCGGTTTGTATTCTGTATTTAATGGAGCATCCGGAAGCGGTAATGTAGCGAGAACTTACCGAAATCCCGGAGAATTGTCCATAGGTGGAGAAGGATATTACGCCAATTCGGACCTTAATTGGGTTGCCGGACCAATTGCAACCGTTATGCTGTCTTCCGGACAGGAAGAAATCCTATCGGCATACAATTACAATCATCCTACTACCAAGTATGCCAGTGTGTATCTTTCATCAGGAAAAAACCCCAATTCCCAATCATTGGTTTTTACTATGCCGAATTGTGTCATTACAGCACTTACAACTGGTGATTTCAATGGAGACGGAGTGGATGAAATTGTCATCGCTTTCCTGCAAAATGGCATGCCGAGATTGTATAAATCGAATACCCCGACCAACCTTACACAGACCTTGCTTTATTCCAACGGGAGTGATTACTGGACCATTAACTCACTTTGCACCGGTGATTTTGATGGAAACGGCAACGATGAACTAATTATCGGGATGAACTCCACGGGTGTTGATACACGAATTTTTAAAAGTGTGAATGCTGACGGTATCGGAACAGCCATCTATACACATACCGGAGGGTATTGGAGAGTAGGAGCACTTGCAGCAATCGATTCGGACGGAAACGGCAGCGACGAACTAATCCAGGGATTCAATTGTTCGGACGGAACTGCCATTTACAGGAGCATTGGAGCAACCACTTCCTCAGGACTTATCTATCCGCTCAATGACACGCTCCGGGTTAGCGCAATGGCTGTTGGCGACATGGATAATGACGGTGATGAAGAATTATTAACCGGTTTCAATTATACCAAACCCGGAACCATGAATCAGGGAGTGGTGGTATTTAAAAGTGAAACAGTTGGTAAAATTGATGATGTTTGCATCTACCACAAAGTGGATCTGGGAATGAGACTACGCTCACTTGTCGTCGAAAAAATACATCCTACAGCTCCCGGAGGAAGACCAATGGCACTGGAAACACAAGAGAATATGCTACAATCTAAGAATCCTGCCCAGGAATTACTGGTTTCACCGAATCCTGCAACACGCATTTTGAATATTGCGCTTACCGGGGCGAAAGAAGGCACTCAAGTGATTGAAATGTATAATTCGCTTGGTACACTTTCACTCAGCGGAGAACTTCAAAATGGAACAGGCGTTCTTGAACTCACAGGTTTAAATCCGGGTGTTTATTTCATCCGGGCAAATACCGATAACGGAACGCTTCAGGAGAAAGTGATTATCCAATAAAATAAGGTAGAAGGAGTCTGGGTAACCAGGCTCCTTTTTCAAAAAAAGGATTGTTTTTCAACCTTGTGAAGTTTTCAATGATCCATTTACCTTGAAAAAATTCGTTTTAACCCGGATTGCTCCGGGTAAGAAATCAACACAGCACGGTGTTTTCCATGAAAAACAAACATGCTTCCGGCAGCAACGGCAGCAGCTCCGGCCTGGTTAATCGCCTGATCGAGATCATCCAGGGATGCCGCTCCACCGCATGCAATAACAGGAACCTGTACCGCATCACTCATCCTTCGAATCAGGTCCAGATCGTATCCTTTCAATGTACCATCGCGGTCAATTGACTGAACCATTATTTCCCCGACTCCGGTCCTGTCCAATTGTTTCGCAAATTCAAACGGATCCTTCTTCGTATTGATTTTTCCGCCTTCCGAAAAAAGTTCGTACTTCCCAAACAGGTTCTTTTTGACGTCCAGGGAAACGGTAATCGTCGAACTTCCAAACTGACTTACTGCTTCATGGACAAAATCCAGGTCTTTATACAATTGAGAGTTAATGATGACCTTTTCAAAACCGATTTTCAATACGGCACGAATATCTTCCACCGACCGGATACCACCACCGTAAGCAAGCGGCATAAAACATTCTTCGGCAATTTCTTTCAATAATTCAAAACGGATCGGTTTCTTTCCCGAAGTGGCGGATATGTCGAGAAAAATCAATTCATCTACTTCCTTTTCGTTGAAAATGCTGACTGCATTGAGCGGATCGCCAATGTATTTCGGATCTTTGAAACGGACGGTCTTCACCAATCCTTCATCCTGAAGCAGCAAAACGGGAATCACTCTCGGAACGGCCATTAGAAATGAGTGATGAAGTTAGACAATAGTTTCATTCCGTATTTGTGACTTTTTTCGGGATGAAACTGAACTCCCAGGATGTTTCCTTTTTGAAAACCGGCGTCAAATTCACGGATGTAATCAGCGGTTAAGATCACCTCATCCGGCTGACTGCATTTCACGAAATAAGTATGTGCGAAGTAAAACTTCGGATCTTCATACATGTCATGAAACAATGCGCTGTTTTTTTTCAAAGAGACGTATTCCCAGCCCATGTGCGGAACGGGAAACTTTTTCACTTCATTACTTGCATCGAACCGAAGGGCTTCTCCATCTACCCAGCCCAAACCGGGAACCTGTCCTTCTTCGCTTTTATTGGTGAGCAATTGCATTCCCAAACAAATTCCGAGGATAGGGGTTTGCTCCTGCCGTACTTTTTGCTCCAGTACCGGGATCAATCCGCTTTCTTCGAGGTTCTCCATTCCCCGGTCAAATGCTCCTACTCCCGGAAGGATCAGTTTGCCTGCGCTCCGGATGAGTTCCGGATCGGATGTAATTTCCGAATCCACACCGATCTTGCTCAGCATATTCTTAATGGAACCCAGATTCCCCAATCCATAATCAACGATTGCTACCATCTGCTTCACAATTTACTTTCGTCTGCCCGCTTAATCATACGTATTGCTACAAATATGACAAATACATAAAATACAAAACGCGCGATGCTGAATCCCCACATAGCGGATTCGGCACTCGCAGAAAAAGCGCGACCGAGGAAAAAACCAACTAAGATGATGATCAAATGAAGTACATCGTAAAAAAGCAGGGATTGTTGTTTTTGTAAGCGGATAAATACAAAAGACAAGGAAGAGGAAACAAACCAGGCTGCTAACCAAAATACCATGATCCGTGCAATCGGTATTAACTCGATCCATTTTTCCCCAAGCAGATCAGCCACCAGTGAAACCGGGATCAGGTAAACGATCAAAATAGGCACTAACGCCAGCAGAGTCAGGTTTTTTGTAAAGCGGATGTACATGTGAAGCAACTGCTCCTTACTTTTAGTTTCAGCCAGTTTCGAATAAAACACTTGTGAAAAAGAAACCGCCACCACACCAAAACCTGCCGATAAATAACTCATGGAAACTCCGATCAGACCAACCATTTGTTCTCCGAAATAAACCAGGAATAATTGTAAATAAACGACATTGATCAGGTTAGCCAGGAAAACACCTGGTGTACTGAAAAGCAGAAATTTCTTGTTTTCCAGCACCACCTGGCGGCTTGTTTCTTTATCCAGCAACCTCAAGGCTTTTTTATCTCTTTTGAAGAAGATGCGGAGGTAATATAAAACCGCTACTACAAACCCGGAAACCCTTCCTAAGATCAGACCGAAAACACCGAAATTCAGGAATCCGGCCAGCAATTTTACCGATTCGGCTGTACCGGTCTGGACCAGTTTGGCATAGGAAATGACGTGAAACCTTCTTTTGCGGTTGGACCAATAAGAGAACAAGTCGGTCATGGCGAAGAAGATAATGTATACCGGCAGCAACAGCAAATAATCGCTTACGCGTGGTTCATTCAAATAATCAGCGATGGGTTTCCGGAAGATCAATACAACCAGGAAACCAATAATTGAAACAACAAATACAATCCGCAGGGCTCCATACATCAGGTTGATCGCTTTTTTTTCCCGTGACTGGATCACCAGGCCAAATTCGAGTTTCCCTGTAGAAATAGCGGCAAAAAGTTCAGAAAACGATATGAATACCGCCAACAAACCAAAATCAGCCGGAGAATAAAAATACCTTTGGAGAATCGGGAGCGCAAAAAACGGGATCAACTGAGAAAGAAGCGAGCCGCTAAAGAGCACAAATATATTCCGGATAAATTCCGATTCTCTGATTCGCTGGATCATTTCTTTCTTTTTCGCACCTGCTTATATCTTACGAATTTAAACCAAATTCAACAGATAGGTAGTACCCTACTACAATGTTTGATAAAGTTGGAACAGTTTGTTCTTCTCGATATTCCAATTATACTTTTCAAGAATCGCATGACGACCGTTCTCTCCCATTCTTTTTGCTTCATCCGGATGATCCAATAAAAAACGGACACTCTTTGCTATAAGCTCCGGATTAGAGGGATCTACACAAATCCCACACGCGTTTGTTCCCACTATCTCTTTCCACAATGGAAAATCAGAACAGATTACCGGGATACCGGCACTCATATACTCAAACATTTTAATAGGCAGTGACTCCATATGGTTCGGTGTGGGTAATAGTGTAACCATCCCTATCTTTGATCTCTGGAAAATGGATAATAAGTCCTTCCTTCCCACATAGCCGTAAAAAACAACATTACACCAGGTTTCTTTTGCTTTGACCTCATTTTCCAATTCCACATTGGAGAAATTTCCGGCCAGGTTCAAACGAATCCCATTAAGAAAAGATAAAGCATCCATCAGCGGATTTATTCCTCTTACTACAGAGATTCCACCCACATAGCAAATTTCACCTTCCTTATTATCCCAACTTACGGGTTCCATTAATTCATTCATCAGCGGATAATTGCATACATCAATGGTATGGGGATGAATTTGAAGAAATCGTTCCCGTATGTATGGAGTTGAAACGACAATTGCTGTCAACCTACTAGCTACGAAGTTTTCATATTTTTCAAAACAAAAGGAAACCAGTTTGCGAAAAATTCCGGGAATCCAATATTTAGCCATGATCTGACGCGGAACATCTTCGTGCACATCGTAGATCACTTTTTTTCCCTGTCGTTTCAATTTTAAGCCGAATCTCAACAACTCCGGATCATGGAAATGATAGATGTCCGCATCAAGCGATTTTGCCTTTTTATATACTTCTTTTGCTGTAAACAACATTCGGCTCAAACGCCCCCTGGGCTTAGAATATGTACATACAAATTTCACATCTCCGGATGAAACTTCTGTTTCATATCGAGACACAAGAAAAACCTCATATCCGGATTCAGCAAGCGATGTACACTCTTTATGAAAAATTCGTATATCATCCGGCTTATGTGCCGAAGTAAAGTGACAGACTTTTATTTTATTCATTGATTTCGTTTAACCAGGTTATTCTATTGAATACGGACATTAAAGGTGGATTCCCATTTTGCCAAATTGTAAATTCTCCAGTGCATCCGCTTGTCCAGCTGTTTCAGATCCAATTGATCGAAATCGATCAGGGTTTTCAAAATAACTGATCCGTGAATGACTTTTTCCATCTCCACCGCATGTTTTTCAAGCCAGGTATTTTCAGGCGCATTAAAGCCCAATTTGTTTTTCCGCCATACCACATCTTTGGGCAGCAATCCGGAAATTCCTTTTCGCAGCACATATTTGGTCCAGCCATCCTGTATTTTGGCTTCGTTCTCCATATTCAGTGCAAACTCCACTACGCGGTAATCAATGAACGGCAATCGGGCTTCCACTGAATGACGCATCGAATTTTTGTCTTCGTAGCGCAATAAATGAGGCAATTGGCTTCTTGTCAGTTCCATCTTTTGCATTTTACGGATGTCCGAATAGCTTTCAGATACTTTTTTCAATGTCGGGGACTGGTAGCTGTCCAGGTATTCCGGTCGGATGAATTTTGCCCGGCGTTTTACCCTGCTCAACCTACTTTTGTAATGGCCGAAGTACAGCATGTACTTGATCACCTCCATCATACTTAAGCGCGAATTCTTTTTGGAACTAAACAACGCTTTCGGTTTCCTGGACACAGGCAAGCTTCTGATTAGTGCCGGATAGTAGCGTTCATATCCCAGCAGTGTTTCATCTCCGCCTTGTCCGTCAAGCATTACGATACAGTTATTTTTCCTTGCTTCTTTAAAAACAAAATGTTGCATGAAAACAGAAGGACTTCCGAAAGGTTCTTCCTGAGTACGGATCACTTCGTCCATATCACGGGCAAAATCTTCATATGATGGCACTACTGTTAAAAGGTTCAGATCCAGATGATCCGAAACCAGGTTTGCATACTTGCTTTCATCTGTTGCAGCTTCCTCCGATCTAGCGTGAATAGCGTAGAATTTTTCCTTGTAGTTATAATTTTTACTGGCAAGCGCCGCTACTGTACTGGAGTCCAATCCACCGCTCAGGCAGGTTCCAACACGCACATCCGAACGCATGCGCAACTTCACACTTTCTTCCAGCAGGGAAATGTATCCGTCAATCGAATCCTTGGATTCGTTTTTCTTGTCCTGTTCCGGCAAGCTGTAAAATGCCCGGATCTCATAACTGTCCTTATTCAGATCGTAGACCAGGTTATGCCCGGGAGTCAGTTTTACAATTCCTTTAAAGAATGTTTCATCTGTAGATTCTTCAATTCCTACGATAATATAGTCCAAAGCTACCGGAAGATTCGCTACCGGGTGTTCATCCAGCAATTGCCGGATCTCGGAACCAAAGCGAAATTCTTCTTCCGAAACTTTATAATAGAACGGCTTGATCCCAAACCGGTCGCGGCTGCAAAACAGGGTATTCTTTTCTTTATCTAAAATGGCGAAGGACCACATTCCATTAAACCGGGTGACACACTCTGTTCCCCAAAAATCATACGCTGCCAGGATGACTTCCGTGTCCGTACCGGACTGAAAAGTATACCCGTTTTCTTTTAAAACTTCGCGTATCTCAATGTAATTATAGATTTCACCGTTAAACACAATGGTGTGTTTTTCTTCCCGGTGCATCGGTTGTTTACCCAGTTCGGAAAGGTCGAGGATCGCCAATCTCCGGTGACCCAATGCCACATTCTGATAACAATAAATCCCTTCACCGTCAGGTCCGCGGTGCTCAATTGCGTCGTTCATCCGACGAATTTCAGATTCCGAACTAATTGTCGTTTTTCTGGATATTATCCCACTTATTCCACACATTTTGAATCAAGCATTAGATTTAGAAACAACCTCCTGATACACTTGCATCAATTGGCTCATTACCGCATCATTTGAAAAGTGATTGATCACATAATTTCTGATAACAGTACTGTCATATTTTGAGTAATCCCGGATCATTTGCTCCATAGCCAGGGCCAAATCTTCTGTATTTATCTTGCAAAGGATTCCATATTCAGGTGAAACAACAATGGATTCAGGCCCCACACTTGCCGTTGCTACAACCGGTTTCCCACAGCTTAATGCTTCAATGAGCACTACTCCAAATGTTTCTACGTTACTGGAAAGCACAAAAGCATCCATTTGCTGCATTTCTTTCACAATTTCTACTCTTGGGAGCAATCCTAAAAAGTCCACTTGTTGGTCAATCTTCAACTCTTTCGAGTACTGCTTAACACGCTGTTCATCCGGGCCACCACCTGCTAACCTCAAGCGGGCATCCGGGTAACTTACCAAGACTTTTGAAAAAGCTTCCAAAAGCATCGGGTGATTTTTTTCAATTACAAATCCCGCAGCATTAAAGAAAGTGAAAGCTTTATTTTGTTTTAAGTCCGGATTACCGGTAAAAACATCCGTATCTACCACATTCGGGATGTATTTGAATTCTTTCCCGTAACGTTTCGTCATCAATTCTGCAAACTTGATGCTCACGGCAATTGCTACGTCTGCCTGTTCAAAAACGGCTTTTGCATACGATTCCTGACCCGGAGCAACAATATCATCTATAAACTGGGTCGAGTGTTCGGTAATTACATACCGAATATCCCATACTTTTTTTGCTTCAATTGCCAGAAGTCCAGTTTGAAATCCATGCACATGGATCACATCCGGTTTTCCGAACTCCCGGATATATTCACGGATCAACTTCATACCACTCTTCCGGGATTTCAGCATGCGGTAGCGGTGTACTTTGGGAATGTTTAAAAACTTATAAACGGCTGTACGCACTTCATTCTGCTCCGACTTAGTCAATCCGAAAGACCATATTTTTTTCTTCAAAACGGATCTAATGGAGACCGGGACTGTGGCAATAACTCCAATCTTGTGTTCTTTATTTCGAGCCAGCGATTCCGCCTGATCACGAAAAAAGATACCTTGATTCACAGAATATTCAGTTGGATAACCGGAAGCGAGTATCAGAATATGCATTTAAGCTTGTTTTGATTTCTTAATAAAGTAAATAGCAATAAATATTGCGAATAAATAATATACCGATTGACTAATTGAGAATCCCCAGAGCGCAGTGGTCAAAGAATTATCAATTAACCTGGCCGCGAAAAAACCAATTACTATCAGTAACAAATGTACGGAATCGAATAACAACATTTCTTTCTGGCGGCCTAGACGAATATAAATAAACGATAAGGAAGAGGATACAAAACTAATACTTAGCCAGATTGCCATGATTCGGGCCACTTCCATGAGTTGGTTCCATTCTTCTCCCAACACGTAAACTACCATCCCGGTAGGAATCAGGTAAATAACGGCTAGAATAGCCAGTGCCAGCAAAGCCAGTTGTTTTGCAAATTTCTTATAAGCCTCAAGCAGGTGCTGCGACTCAACGATTTCAGACACCCTGGAAAAGAAAACCTGGGAAAATGACACCGAAATAACCCCGAATCCTACCGACAGGTATGCCATTGAGACACCTAATAACCCGGCAACATCTTTCCCGAAATGACTGATAAACAAATTCAGGTAAATCAGGTTGATCAGGCTGTTTACAAATACGCCCGGTGTGGTGAAAAACACATACTTCCTGTTTTCTTTAACCAATTCGTTACTTGTTTTGTTGCGGATCAATCTGAGTGACCTGGAATCTTCTTTCAAAAAGCGCCAAACCAGGTAGCAGGCTGAAAAAAAGAATCCCATCAGTCTTCCGAGCAACAATCCTACATAATTGGCCCCGATATATCCCAGTCCGAGTTTGATTGTTTCGGCAAAAGATGTCTGAACGACTTTGGAAGATGAAATGGTTTTGAATTTCTTTTTGCGGTTAAACCAATAGGACAGGGTATCGTTCGTTCCAACTAAAAAGACGTAGATCGGCAACAGGAAAAGATACCCGGCCAATTTCGGTTCGTTGTAATATTCACTCAATTCGTTCTTGAACAGCAAAACAATGACCAAAGACAACAAAGTCATGAACCCGGTTATCTTAATTGCAGCAAAAGCTACGTTAATAGCATTTCTGACTGTTCGCTGAACAACAATAGCAAATTCCATTTTCAGACATGCAATACTGGAAAATACTTCGCACATCGAAATGAATACAGCCAGAATTCCAAAATCCCCGGGGGTGTAAAAATACTTTTGGAGAATGGGCAAAAGTAAGAAAGGCAGAATTTGTGAAATCAGCGATCCTGTGAGAAGAATGAATACGTTTTGCGCAAACTGTGACTGTCTAATGTTCATTTTCATTGGTATCCTTCCTTGGTGCTGCTATTTTGTTTGCAAATATCAGTAGAAATACCACTAAAAACCAATTAATAGGAAGGGATAAAAACGATGAATTCGCATTTCCCATGAAAATCAAGGTAACAAACAACCATAAAACGATAAAATGCTGGTCATTCCAGCTTTTATTTTTAAATGCTCTGAACAGAAGAACACCGATCCAGGTAAACACAGAGAATAACAGCACAAAAATGATCACACCATACTGCGATAAGATCTCGATGATAAAATTGTGTGCTCCACCTACCCCACCATCCGGATATTTATTCAGCTTTTTAAGATTAGAAGCCAGGAAACCACCCGAGCCCAATCCCATATAATGCGACGATTTCAGATATTCTATCCCATTCATCACCAGGTTTTTACGGATCGTATTGCTGCTTAGTTTTTCAGGAACAATCAAACCTGAATCGGCTTTTGCCATCTCATTCGAATACAGGTATGTTTTCACTTCTTTTCCCTCCCTCAACAAACTTCCTGTTGTTGCAGATGTAGAGATCACTCCCAAATCATTTAACTCCAGGTTACCAGGATCAAAATCAGGCTCCGTCAGTACCAGGCTCCTGTATTTTTCCGATGAATAACTAAAAGTATGCACCGGCAGTAAGGTAACCAGGAATAAGATCACACAACCCGCTATCAGAAGTGCATTGGACGTCTTGAATCTGTAGTTCACAAAATAGGCAATAATCAGGAACAGGGTCAATAACATCAGCAGGGCGATCATCCATTGGTTATCCCCCATAAAAATGATGTGATGCAATTCCGGCCCGACCTGTTTTAAGGTCAGCTGCACATTATTCCCATCTAATAATTTAAGGTATGCATTCTGTTCGATCACAAACATCACGTCATCCCCGCAGACAGGCTTTACCCCGGGTTTATTATCGCTTATCAAAAGGATGCGGTTATTGTTACTGGTCTGCTCGTTGATCTTTTCGCAAATCTCTGAATAGACCGGCCCGGCATTCTCATCGTTGTGGAACTGGAACTCGTTCCGAACATCCAGGAAATCAATCTCTTTATGAATTACAAATGCATTAAAACCGATTAACAACACCAAAGCCAGGACCTGTTTTTTGGTAAAGGATAAACCGATTCGCTTGCGGACATTCTTAAACAAGAACAGAAAGACGTTTATTATCAAAAGGATAACAAGACAAAGAATCCCTAATCGCGATTCTGTCAGGAACAAAAAGTCCAGTGCTACCAGTATAATGATACAATTCAATATTTTATTCCGGTTCTGAAGCAGGGAATACCCTGCAAACACGATCGAAATACAAAAATAGATTCCAAGAATATTCTGATTAATAAAGGTGAAAATGGGAATCAGGTTTGTTCGGTGAAAATCACCTAATCCGCTTAACCTCTGCAAGAAATCACCCTCCAAATGGCGTTGGGTAACCATTTCTATTACCAAGAAAATAATAACCGTTACAAAACAGGCAATCCAGATTTTCTCCAGTACCAACTCAAAATTGTGTTCTGAATTCGCAAATGAAAAGAAGACCAGGTAGGAAGTTAAACCCACTCCCAGGTAGAATATTTCCTGGATTCCAAATATCAGATCCGGAGTCCATAGCAGGGAAATCAATCCGTAAAGCACCCATACCAGGAAAATGAAAAAGACGTATTTCGAAAACCGGTTGGTATAGCATTTAAACTGTTTGGTGAGTAACAGATAGCAAGCTGAAATCCCCAGTAAAAATCGATAAGCCGAAATTTCAACACCACCGATATGACCAACAGCCAAGTAGCTGCCGCCGATAAGTGTTATGATTAGTAAGAAGATTAAGGTGAAATTTAATTTAGGTTTAATCGAAATCATGTTTTTATAAAATGGATATTCCTTTTTCGTTTGGGAGAAATTACCTGTTACCGTATAAAACGCACTTTTCACTAAATAGTTGGAATTCCGTTGTGTTTTTTTCAAACTTTCTGCAAAAATAACCTTTTTAAGCTAGTAAACCGTTCATTTTTTTTGATTACAAAAACCTACCCTGCTTACAAAGCAATGGACAAAATAGTATACCGGGCGGTAAAATTTACCCTCCGACAGTTATAAAAATGCAGGAAAATGCTTCAGGCTATTACCTGTAATACATGGCGAAGGTATTCATTGACTCCTTCTTCAAAAGTATAAACGGGTTGGTAATCCAGGTATTTCTCCATCCTGGCAGTTGAGGCGAGAGAATCCTTGATATCTCCTTTTCTGGGCGGACCGTACGAAATGGTATTTAACGGGGTTGTTCCCAGGGATTTTAAGCCTTCCTCCAGGCTATGGATGACGTTATTAAGCGTCAGGCTTCTACCGCAGGCAACATTGTAGACCTGGCCGAAAGCCTGCTCATTCTCAGAAATCAATGACAACAAATTCGCGTGGATCGCATTTTTCACGTAAGTGAAGTCGCGGGATTGTTCCCCGTCGCCATTCACAATAATTTCCCCGCCCTGGAGCATTTTATCCAGGAATTTCGGAATTGCAGCCGCGTAAACCCCATTCGGGTTTTGAAAGGGTCCGAACACGTTGAAATAACGCAGACCGATCGTTTGCATTCCGTGCAACTGATGGTAAACCTGGCCGTATTCTTCGTTCAGCTGTTTGGTAGCTGCATATGGAGAAAGTACTTTCCCTTCCTGCCCTTCATGTTTGGGAGAAGCTGTAGAGTCGCCATAAACGGAAGACGAACTGGCATACACAAACCGTTTTACGTTTGCCAATTTAGCTTCGTGCAGAATGGTTAAAAAACCGGTTGCATTTACGCGGTGTGTATTCAGTGGAAACTCAATGGATCTCGGTACGGATCCCAAGGCCGCCTGGTTAGAAATCGCATCCACTTCTTTCAACAGATCCCGGTAATCATCCGGGTTGCAGATGTCTCCTTTTACAAAACGGTAATTCGGATAATGGGATAAACGGTCGATGTTGGACTGAAGTCCTGTTTCGAGGTTATCCAAAACAATAACAGAGGCACCTATCTTCAATAGGGCCTCTGTCAAATTTGAACCGATGAAGCCGGCACCGCCGGTCACCAAAATGGTTTTATCTTTTAATTTATCAGATATCAGCTGAAATTCCGTCATCATTACTTGGCGTAATTCACAGAACGTTTTTCACGGATAACCGTTACTTTCACCTGTCCCGGATAAGTCATCTCAGTTTGGATTTTCTGAGAGATCGCGAATGACAGTTCATCTGCCCGCAAATCCGTTACTTTTTCACTTTCCACCAAAACGCGCAATTCACGTCCTGCCTGGATTGCGTATGCGGAATTTACTCCATCGTAAGACAAGGCAAGGTTTTCCAGGTCTTTAATACGCTTGATATAGGATTCAACAACCTCACGACGTGCTCCCGGACGTGCTCCTGAAATGGAGTCACAAATCTGAACGATCGGTGAGATCAGTGTGGTCATTTCAATTTCGTCGTGGTGAGCTCCGATCGCATTCAGTACATCCGGTTTTTCACCGAATTTCTCAGCAATCTTCATCCCCAGGATCGCGTGCGGCAATTCTGGTTCTTCGTCCGGAACTTTACCGATATCGTGTAATAATCCGGCACGTTTTGCCACTTTCACGTTCAATCCCAATTCAGCGGCCATGATCGCACACAAATTTGCTACTTCGCGGCTGTGCTGTAAAAGGTTTTGTCCGTAAGAGGAACGGTATTTCATACGCCCCACCATTCGGATCAGTTCCGGGTGCAATCCGTGGATTCCCAAATCGATACAGGTTCTTCTTCCTGTTTCAGCGATTTCTTCTTCCAGTGATTTTTTCGTTTTCGCAACTACCTCTTCAATTCGTGCCGGGTGAATACGCCCGTCAGAAACCAGTTGGTGCAAAGCTAAACGTGCAATCTCTCTTCTTACCGGGTCGAAACAAGAAAGGATAATTGCTTCCGGTGTATCATCCACAATAATCTCTACTCCGGTTGCAGCTTCCAAAGCGCGGATATTTCGTCCTTCACGACCGATAATGCGTCCTTTTACTTCATCCGAGTCAATATTGAACACAGAAACGGCGTTCTCTACGGCCTGTTCGGAAGCCACACGCTGGATCGTCTGGATCACGATACGTTTTGCTTCGCGGTTCGCATTCAACTTCGCTTCTTCCGTAATTTCCTTAATATGTGCCATTGCAGACGTTCTTGCTTCGTCTTTCAATGATTCCATTAACAGGTTCTTCGCATCTTCGATCGACATCCCGGTAATCTTTGTCAACTCAGCAACCCGCTTCTGGTGCATTTTGTCCAACTCCTGGTGACGGATTTCGTTTGCTTCTACTTTGGAAACCAATTCTGCCTGCAAACGGTCCGTATCTTTTTCTTTCCGGGAAACTTCTTCGATTTTCTGAGTGAGTGATTTTTCTTTGCTTTTCACTCTGTCTTCCGTTGACTGCATGCGTCTTTCGCGTTCTTTCACGTTTTCTTCATGCTCTTCCTTCAATTTCAAAAAGCGTTCTTTTGCCTGGAGGATTTTATCCTTTTTCATTGCTTCACCTTCCAGGTCAGCTTCTTTCAGGATTTGTTCTTTCCTTTTTTTGAGCATCGTATTCTGGATAATGAACGTAACAACGCCACCTCCAATTAATCCGATCAATGCTCCAATAATTACATTTACCATAGTTTCTAAAATAAAAAATCCCACTGCTTACGGATAGTTTACGTAAACAAGTGAGAAAAAGACCTGCATATCCCGATCCGCTGACGGACGGGATGTAATTAATTCAATGCATCCAAATCATCGGAAAGTGCTTTCAGTGCAGCGGTTGCTTCAGTGAAATCAGCTTGTGAGGGGGCACTCGTTACCGGTGCTTTACCTCCTCTTGTAGACAATTGTAAGGCGGTCATCGCCAACAAGTCTTGCATATCGCGAACGGCAAAATTGTCCTGTAGTTGTTTAATTGCCTTATTAATATCTTCAGCAGCACGCTGTACCTTTTCAACTTCCGATTCCTGGACAGTTAAAGGATAGGTGCGACCGGCAACCACTACTTTTAAAGACACCTTACTCATTCGCTATTTTTAATTGTTGAATGCAGAAATCAATCTCTTTCACAAGCACATCAATTTCAACACCTTTCGTTGAAACAGGCTGTGCCTGAACTTGCTCACGCGTTTGGTCCAATTCTGATTTTAAGTTCCGGAGCTCTTCCTCCATCGCCTTTTTCTGATCTTGAAAATCGGAAATTTCAGCATTGAGACGATTAATTTCATCTGTCATAGAACGAACGCGCTCTCTTTCAGTCACCAATGACTGGTGCAACTGACGAGATTTCGCGCCAATGTGTTCAATTAAAGATTTCAACTCAGACGTCATCCAATAAGCGTTTGTACAAAAATAACAGGTAAAACCATTTCTACAACAATTTTATTGTAAGTTGTGAGTAGAAATTTACCTGAAGTGTGATCCGGGTGTAAAAAGGTTCAATGGTTCTAAGGGTTCAAACGAAAAAAATGAACTTTTGGAACTTTTAAACTTTTTAAACCTCCTTTATGCCTGGTTATTCGTTCCTCCGAAATTCATCGGTGGGAAAGGCGGTGCATCGTTGTCGTTAATAACACCATTGATTTGTTCGTATTTCTGAACATTTTCCGCCAAAGCGCGCATCAAACGTTTTGCATTCTGCGGCGACATGATCACTCTTGAACGCACTTTTGCTTTCGGCATTCCGGGCATCATCTGAATAAAATCAGCAACAAATTCTGCTTGTGAATGTGTAATAATTGCCAGGTTGGAGTAAACTCCTTCCGCCAATTCTTCATTCAACTCTATATTAATTTGGTTATCCATATTTTCCATGAGGCGAAAGTACAAAATCAGAATGAGAAACAGAATGGGAAATAGAATGAAGTTGGGAATCCATTGTTCCCGCTAAAAAAGGCGTTGGTCATTCGCCTGAAAATGGTTGATTATTCACTAATTTTGCCGCATGAACGAAAAACAGTCCCCTCAGTCCATGCTGACGCTGATCATGGTCTTCAGCATGATCATTTGGGGAATCAGCTGGCCATCCAACAAAGTACTCACTTCATTCGGTACACCGGTTGACCTGGGCTTTTTTCGCTATGGTTTCGTTGTAATCAGTTTGTTGCTTTTACTGATCCCGCTAAAAACCAAACTTATTATCTCCAAAAAGGGAATTCCTTTCCTGCTGGCTTCAGGTTTTTTGATGGCTTGTTACAACTATACGTTCCTGGCAGGATTGAAAAACGGAAGTCCGGGAGCAGGTGGAATTTTAGTTACCACTTTAAACCCGGTCATGGCCTATGGATTGGGAATGCTGATTGATTGGAAAAAACCAACGAGGAATGAATCGATCGGGTTATTGTTCGGGATTATTGCCGGCCTTACACTTTTAAAAGTGTGGGGGAACGAGGATATTTTCGCCAAACCGGGCAACCTGTATTTCCTGCTAAGCGCACTGATTTGGTCCATTATGAGCAAATTTACATCGAAATCTGCGAAATACGGTTCTCCTTTTGCTTTTACCTGGTGGATGTACTTTGTAACGCTGGCCTGTCTTCTTCCTTTCTGCAACTTCACAGCGATTGGGAATTTATTCCAAACAACCGATGTACATTTCTGGGGGAACGTTCTTTTTTCAAGTGTCATTACCACTACTTTGGCAACGACTACTTACTTTTATGCTACTTCTAAGATCGGTGCGGAAAAAGCGAGCAGTTTTATCTTCATCGTCCCGTTCAGTGCGGCTATTTTTTCCTTCTTCATTTTGGGAGAACAATTGGAACTGAATACGATCGCAGGAGGCTTACTGGGAATCGCCGCTGTTTATATGATCAATAAAAAGTAACGTTTTAGTATTGAATTCGTTATCGGGTTAAAGCAAGTCTTTTATTTTCTGTATTTTAGCCATTCGAAAACTATTAAACCATGAAAAAACTAACGTTTTTATTCATCCTGCTTGCAGCTGTTTCTGTGGGATGTAAGAAAAAGGGGTGTACAGATCCCAATGCTACTAACTACAACAGCAAAGCAACATCTGATGATGGAAGTTGTGTTCTTCCCGAAGAAGTAGAAACAGGACCTTATTTAATCGTAAAGGTTCAGTTTGATTCTTTACAGCCGCGCCTGGACAATTTCGGAAACCAGGCATCTATTCCTGCAACTCACTCCGTACAATCTCCGGTTTTCCATGGCTTGAGTGCTCATTACCTGGAATTGGCTCCGAATCAATACACGCAGCTTCAGGCAGGTGAGATCATTTACCGCGGTGCAGAGACAAATGCGGGTGGTTCTATGGCAGCAGATTTCAGTAAAGCAGTGATCAAAGGAAATAACGAGGTTTTCGTGAAAATTCCTTTGAAATCCATTGCTACGGGAACTTATCAATGGCTTCGTGCATCTGTAACTTACCAGAATTTCGACCTGAAGTATAAGTACAACAATATCATCTCCACCGGAAGACTTGCTTCATTCGTTGGATGGAACACGTATATTTCGAATTACAAAATCCGCACAATGACTGAGACCATCAATGCAAACAAATTGCAGGGATATTGGGCATTCGAAGATTTCGGAATCGTTATTAACGGTCAGGCAGCCGGTACTACCGTGGTAAATCCGCTTCACAACACCAGCCCGATTCCTCCGGGATCCTGTATCGTAACAGGTCAGTTCAACGCTCCGTTGGTGATCACAGGAAACGAAACACAGGATATCACCATGACGATGTCGTTCTCTACCAATGGAAGTTTCGAATGGTATGACGACAACCAGGACGGATTATACGAACCAGCAAACGGTGATTACCCTACCGATATGGGATTACGTGGTTTGAAACCGATCATTTCGCAATAAGACTTAAGACTCATTTGATTAAAAGGATCGTGCGATGAACGCCGGTCCTTTTTTTACAACTCACTTTTCATCCGTTTACTATGCCACAGGAATTGATTCCCGCCTTACTCTTCCTTGCTTTTGCATTTGTTCTGTTAGTTCCTGCCATCCGATTGGAAAAGAAAAAACACCTTTCTTTTTCTTTATGGATCCGGATCGTGATTGTATTCCTCTGGGGAATCGGTGTTTTTCTCACCATTCATCAACTATATATTCCGGAATCTTATCCTTTGAGAATCGTTGTTCTTCTTCCGCTGAGTATCAGTTGGATTTGTTTTACAGCTGTTGTGATTGTGAAAATCTTCAAAATGCTGAATAAAGGATGGAAAAAAGCACTTTTTCTTGTTCCTACACTATTGATCGTTTCAATTTGGACGCTCTTAATCTGCTCGCTTTCTATTTTAAATTACCATAGTTCCGATTTGCTCCACAGCAAATACTCGTCCCATTCAAATCCTGAAAAAACCTTGTATGTTTTCCCGAATTCAGGAGCCTGGTTCGCCAAACCCGGTTTTAGTTTTTACTACCGGGCGGGGAGATTTCCGGTTATGGAGCACAAAACCGGGTACTCTACTATTGAAATTAAAAAGATCACCCGGGAAGGAGACCGTGTCATTTGTGATTTAAGAACAACCAGAACACTTTTCTCAAACAGCAATATCCAGCTTATTTTTAATTTGGAAACCGGGGCTTATTCTGAGCACTGATTCATCTTCAATTTACTTTCCGGGATTCCAGCAGTCCCAAATATCCAGAACCCGGATTTCGGTTTAATGAAATCGTCTTCACCATTTTGGTGATGTATTATACTTTCTACAAAGGAAAATCAAAAATGTTTACTCCATAAAAAAATCCCCCTGACGGAATCGTCAGGGGGATTTTCTATTTTTAGATCATTACATCTTAAGAGATTGCGTCCATTTCGTCCTTGTTTGCAACAAGTACTTTCTGGAAGCGGCGTACACCTGTACCAGCAGGGATCAAGTGACCAACGATTACGTTTTCTTTCAAACCTAATAAGTGATCTTCTTTTCCTGAGATTGCAGCTTCGTTCAATACTTTCGTTGTTTCCTGGAAGGAAGCAGCTGAGATAAACGATTGTGTCTGCAATGAGGCACGTGTAATACCCTGTAGCAATGGTGTTGAAGTTGCAGGAACTGCATCACGGGATTCAACCAGTTTCTTATCTGCACGCTTCAATTGTGAGTTTTCATCACGCAATTTACGAGCAGAAACGATTTGACCAGCTTTTAACGCAGTGGATTCTCCGGCGTCAACAACCACTTTCATTCCGTAGATAGAGTCATTCTCCTCACCGAAATCTGCTTTGTGAACAGATTGTCCTTCAAGGAAACGTGTATCTCCTGCATCTACGATCTCTACTTTCAACATCATCTGACGAACGATTACTTCGAAATGCTTATCGTTGATTTTTA
>RCUH01000283.1_pt1 | contig 59862 bp, 55 predicted proteins | sample 2166191 | NCBI WGS metagenome assembly RCUH01 (sample SAMN09932848, study PRJNA488358) | compost metagenome | feature: garden; material: soil; isolation source: compost soil in an enriched community after 214 h of incubation | place: Germany: Experimental Botanical Garden Goettingen | collected... | reverse complement strand
CAAGGCAAAGTATGAACCTTTAGTCGTCGCTGCTGTAAGTCATAAGAAAAAGTTTACGAAGTATTTGAAAATGCATCAGGCAGGGCAAACAGATTACCTCAGTTTTTGCAGGCATTGTGCAGAAACAGGAATCGATAGATGGATAGTGAATTTATCATTGATGAGCTGCAGTTATTATGATCAGAAAAATCAGCTCATCCTGACAGAATCAATCCCTAATTCCGAATAAAAAAACATTAATGCCCCAAAAAGTCTTTAAACCAAAGTCCGGAGTCTTTAACTGTACGTTGCTGCGTTTTAAAATCAGTATGTACCAATCCAAACCGAGCATTAAAACCTTCCCCCCATTCAAAATTATCCATTAGTGTCCAGGCCATATAACCAGTAATAGGAAGCCCTTCTCGCTTTACCTTTAGCAAAGCCGCTAAATATTGCTCAAAATAAGCAATACGATCTTGGTCATGAACCTGCTGGTTAATAACCTTATCGTGATAAGCCGCGCCATTTTCAGTGATCATTATAGGAGGAATATTTGGATAGGCAGCAAATTGTTTAATGACGTTATAAAAGCTGTTGGCATTAATTTCCCAACCCATTGCTGTATGTGGTTTTTTGCGGCTTTTAGCCTTTACTTCCCAGGCTTGCACCACAGGAATGAAAGCATTGTACTTTATAGTTAAAGGGAAATAATTCTGTAGACCTATAAAGTCGAAATCAAAAGTAAGCCGTTCCGTATGTCGCCAGGTGGAGTGCTGGATGGAAAACTTTTCCATCACATCCCAATTCGCCGTAGGATACCCCATCCCTAACAGCGGTTCGATAAACAAGCGATTCATCAGACAATCTACCCGCTTAGCAGCCAATACATCCGAAGCACTTTGCGTATAGGGGATTATCTCTGAGCAGGAGAAACTAGTTCCTATATGTGCGTTTTTGACTTCTGACCTTAAGATTCGACCGCCATCTGCCTGCGCTATGGCAGCATGATGAACCGCGGAAAAGAAATTGGTTAGGCCAGTTTTTCCCGGCGCATGAACGCCCAACATATAACCCAAAGAGGTAAAACCAAAAGGTTCATTCAATACAATCCAGTTCTTTACCTTATCCCCATATTCCTTTGCACAGATAGAGACAAAAAGATTAAAGCTGTAGTTAATAGAAAAAGCCGTCCAGCCACCTTCATCTTCCAATGCCTCTGGTAAATCCCAATGATACAAAGTAACATAAGGGACAATACCTTGCAATAAACATTCATCAATTACCTGGTGATAAAACTTAAGCCCTTCCTTATTGACGTCTCCCTTGCCAGTTGGCAGGATACGAGGCCATGAAATCGAAAAACGAAAAACACTGAAACCCAATAGCTTAACCAACGCAATATCTTCCTTATAACGGTGGTAAAAATCACACGCTACAGTTGGCTGATGCCCCTTTTTAGTTTTTCCAGATCTTTTAGCGAAAGTATCCCAGATAGACAAACCTTTTCCATACCCCTCCGCAGCACCTTCAATCTGCGCAGCCGCTGTAGCCACGCCCCATAAAAAATCCTTTCCAAAATCAGATGCCTTGATCATATCATTTCTGTATAAAGGGCAATATGCTAATCACTTATTAAGTTAGTGTTAAGTCTATTCCACAGCTCATCATTTTTATATACAACATATCGTAATAAAGTTTAATTTACAAATACGAAATCACGATCGCTTCATCTCAATTGAAAATCAAATTATAACCCAATGAAAAGTATATATTCAACAATAGCTTTAATACTACTAGGTAGCACTTTGTTTGCCCAGGAACCTATTGGAACGTGGTATGGCACATTAAATATTCAGGGTACTTCGTTACCTCTGGTTTTCCATATTACCAAAACTGGAAGTGAATATGCAACAACAATGGATAGTCCTCAACACGGTACAAAGGGTATGCCTACCAGTAAAACTACTTTTACAAATAAGACTTTAACCGTTGAGGCATCAAGTATTGGAATGAAATACACAGGAACTTATGTGCCTGACAGTAATAAAATAAATGGAACATTTCAACAAGGCCCAGTACGTACTGCATTAGCGCTGAGCACTAAAGCCGAAAATGCACTCGCAGCCCCACAAACAAGACCTCAGGATCCCAAAGATTTTCCTTATAAACAAGAAGAAGTAACCTTTACTAACACCACTGGCGGCAATAATCTTGCTGGGACATTAACCTTGCCTGCCAACGGCAAAGCTGATAAAATTGCAGTCTTAATAACCGGATCAGGTCCGCAAAATCGGAATGAAGAGCTTTTTAATCATCGTCCATTCCTTGTACTTAGCGATTACTTGACCAGACAAGGTATTGCCGTACTAAGGTATGACGACAGGGGGATTGGCAAATCAACTGGAATTTTTTCAAAAGCAACTACAGCCGACTTTGCAGATGATGCAGAAGCCGCAGTAAAGTACCTACTTTCCAGACCCGATCTTAAAAATATGGCCATTGGCCTTATAGGACATAGCGAAGGTGGTATGGTTGCACCAATTGTTGCCAGTCGCAATCCAAATGTAAAATTCGTCGTTTTAATGGCAGGTCCGGGTATTCCAATAACACAGCTACTCTCCAGGCAGATTGGCGATGTGATGAAGCTTTCAGGCGCTCCTTCCGATGAGGTAGCACAAAAAATGGCAAGCAATTTAAAAGTGTTTACAGTGATGAACGATGTTAAGGATCTTCCATTACAACATGCAGCGCCCGAAGTTGAGCTTGCTATACGCAAAGAACTCGATCTGGAGCCACTAGAAAAATTGGATAGAACGGCTAAAGAATCCATTGTTCAACGAACCCTCAATCAATACAAAACACCATGGTTTAGGTATTTCATAAGTTTTGACCCTGCAATTTATCTGACTAAAGTAAAATGCCCTGTTTTAGCGCTTAACGGTACCCTAGACTTCCAGGTAGAAAGTACTGCAAATTTAGCTGCTATTAAGACCGGACTACAAAAAGCTGGCAACAAACGTTTTGAAATTGTTCCAATGGAGGGATTAAACCATTTATTCCAAAAAGCAAATACAGGGGCAGAATCGGAATATGGAAATATTGAAGAGACGCTTAACCCTGCGGCCCTTCAAAAAATTTCAAGCTGGATAAATGGTATATAATAAACGGGCGACAGCTTAATTCAAGCTTAAACCGATCTGTTTTAGTAAAATTGCCGCATTAAAAGTTGTACAAGGGCCATGCTTTATTTTATAATCGAAATTCATTTCCCCTTCAGTGATCTGTATATCGAAATGGTAGTTTCTAACTTGAGTTTTATGATCCGCCTCCATTTCAGACAATTGTAAATCATGTGTAGCAAATAAGGCGGGAGTTTTTTGCTCAATCAACTTCTCTATAAAAACTTTTGACCCCAGATATTTATCCTTACTATTTGTTCCTCTAAGCATCTCATCAATTAGTACAAAAGAATTTGGATGGAGTTGTATGGCATCTAAAATCATCTTAAGTCTATTTAATTCGGCTTTAAACGTTGAGGTTTGATCATTTAACGAATCTTTGATTCGCATATACGAGAGAATCTTAAAAATGGATAGCGACATTTGTTCAGCACATACAGGAGCACCAGCAAAAGCCAATGTCATATTAACCCCTACAGTTCTCAGAAAAGTACTTTTACCAGCCATATTAGACCCGGTCACAATGTCGACAGTAGGTTCGGACTCAAGTTCAAAGCTATTATATACCCTTACCTGCTCTGGAATAAGCGGATGCCCCAGGGCAGTAGCCTTTAAATGAAAAGCAGGGGCTATCTCAGGGAAATTCCATTCCGGTTGATTATGGGCTAGCGTAGCAAATGAGATCAGCTCTTCAAACTTGCCAATCCGGTTCATCCCTTCTATCGTTTCCTGCGCCGATTGATCATGCCAATTGCATAAAGAAATCGAACATCTTAAATCCCAAAGGGCAAAGATATTTAGCGCTATGCCTACAACTATATTAAGTCTGGCATCAAATGCCTGGATAATCGAAGACAGTTTAAGGATCTGTTTACTAATAGGCACAGCAGTCTTTCCACTGACAAAGAACTGTTGAATGTAAGTGCTTTTCCAGGTCACATCTTCGGTCCACTTCACAGTATCCGCAAAGGCGCTTAACAAACTGGATTCTTTGCTAAAGCCATTATGTATCAAATTAATGTGACGCATGTTAAAAATGATTAAGCTCGCATTGAACAATGCAACAGCTCCAAAGAGTTGCCATACCCATCCACCAAACACATTACCCAATATAAATATGCCAATCGTAATAAAAGGAGCAAGCTTAACATACAGACGTAATGTTTTTTTACGGGTAAATTTTAACTGCTCAGGCAGCTGATCCTGAAGCTTATTGATGATCAACTGCAGTTGTCCCGGTTTATGATTCTGAAGCTCTGCCCGAAAATGGAAAGTCTGGTCAATATGGCCTTTTAATTCGATAATCGCTTCCTGTCTTTGTCGGATCGTAAGCTCATCATTAGGCTGGTTTAAGTTAGCCGCCAAAATATCCATTCCCTGTTGTATATTACAGCGATTGATCAATGAATATAGGGAACCCTGACCAAAAATATCTAAGTCAGAAGTATAAGGATGGTACTCATCTGCATAATCTTCCCCATTGTTGTAACCATTTTTTCCACCAGTTAGGTGATTAATCTCATTTTGATAAACCCATAACAACTTACCAGCATAAGTCAATTGTTTTTGTACAGCAACTTGTTTTTTTACAAGAAATAGAAATACAATCAACGGAATAGCTAACAACACTGCAAACGGCCATACAAAACCGAAATTAATGATCAGCGCAATGATTAGAATTTCGGCGATAAATAGGCCCAACCTGGAAAGAGAGATCTTATTTAACTTACGTTTGAGGTAATCAACCTCTGTTTGCTGTTTGTCTGCATTATTTTGATAGTCGGCTAAGATGCTATGTTTTGTTTTTACCATTATATTTGAGGTTCCTTAATAATTTATGTGCTAGCCTTTGACTTGAGTCAAGATTAGATGTTACGAATTGTTTAGATGATAAAGATAAAATAAATGAAGATCACTTTACTGGTTGTAGGTAAAACAGAAGATAAGTACCTGATTGAAGGCATTGAGAAATACCTGAACAGATTGAAACATTACATTAGTTTTAACCTGTTGGTTATACCCGAAATAAAAAACACCAAAAATCTAAGCGAGGCACAGCAAAAATCAAAAGAAGCAGAGCTGATTCATAAACAAATTAGTAACCTTGACACTGTGATTTTAATGGACGAGAAAGGAAAGAAGTATACCTCGGTGGCTTTTTCAAATTATTTAAACAAACAGATGATTGGCAGTGTTCAGCATTTGGTATTTATTATCGGTGGGCCTTATGGCTTTGACGAAAGCATCTATAAACGCGCCAATGGCAGCATGTCGCTTTCAGATATGACCTTCTCCCATCAGATGGTGAGATTGTTCTTTGTAGAGCAGCTTTACAGGGCATTTAGCATATTAAAAGGTGAACCCTATCACCACGAATAATTTAAAATTACTTTGTGGAAACTGAAGCCGCAGCACATCATTAAATAAAAGGAGGTTATTATGCGTTTACCGTCGGATTATAAAAGAGAGTATAAATTTAAAAGCGATAAAAAAAGAGATAGGATGAATTATATCATTGCGATCATCATATCGGCCATCGCATTTTTGCTGATTTGGTATTTATTTTAAATCACAGATTGGCTGCAAAAACAAAAGGATACCTTTTGGGTACCCTTTTGTAAATGATCAATATCAATTAAGGCTAACTAAACACCTTTTTTACTTGTCATGGCCGCTTTTTTAGCTGGCTGAGCAGTTTTGCTTGGTGCTTTTGCATTTGATGGCTTAACTGCAGCTTTAGGTTTTTTATCTACCTCTGCTTTTAATGCTTCGTGTTCCTCGCTTAATGCAGGAGCTTCTTCAGTAAATAAAGGCAGGTCTTTAAGAATATGGAACCAGCTTACAATTTTCTTCATATCTGAAGTGTAAACTTTCTCTTCATCGTGACCTGGTGCTACTTCCTTAAAAAATGTTTTTAGCACTGCTGGTTCTGCCTTTGCATCAGGAACATTTCCTTTAGCTGCAACCATATTTGCTAAAACATCAATTAATTTTAAATCATCATCCTCACCGTATACTGTAATATCTTCCAATGACGCCAATTTAGTTGAAGTCATATTGGCTATAATTTTAACTTTCTGTGCGTCCAGACTTTCAAGAACATATCCTGCTTTATTCTGACCAACAAGTTTAAACAACCCTGGTCTTCCAGATACTGCTACAATTCCTCTTAAATTCATATCGTTTGTTTTTGAGAAGCCTAGAATTAATCTTCTATTACTTCAATGCTTAAAATCTTATCGCCTTGTTTAATTTCGTCAACAATATCAACATTCTCGATCACTTTACCAAAGCAAGTATGGTTTCTGTCAAGGTGTGCTGTATTGTCTCTGCTATGGCATATAAAGAACTGTGAACCACCAGTATTTCTTCCGGCGTGAGCCATAGATAATACGCCACGCTCATGGTGTTGGTTTTCACCTGTTAATTCGCAATCAATTTTATAACCTGGGCCACCTGTACCTGCTAAGTGTGCTGTAGCAGCATCTTTAGAGTTAGGGCATCCTCCCTGAACAACGAAATTAGGGATTACCCTGTGGAATGTTACCCCGTTATAAAAACCTTCGTTAGCTAATTTTTTAAAGTTGGCAACTGTATTTGGTGCATCTTGATCGTAAAATTGAACGGTCATGTCACCTTTATCTGTTTTAATTATTGCTTTGCTCATGATAAAATTTTATAAACGGCAAACTTAGAGAAATTTGCGCTGATATGCAAAAGAGACAGTGTTAATCAAAAGGAAGGCAGCTTTTAATATTTCAAATACTTATGCAACCGATTGTAATTTTAGAAAAATAGCCTTACTTTAGTCATACCAAATATATCGTCGCCAAATTTCAACGCGTCACCACAAAGAAAAAAACAATAAAATGAATAAACAGGTTGCCATAGTAACAGGCGGTGGAGCTGGATTGGGTCTGGCCATCAGCAAAAAATTAGTTCAGGAAGGGGTTCATGTCATCATGATCGGTAGAAATGAAGATAAATTAAAAACTGCTGCTGCCGAATTTGGTCAGCTGTGCAGTTATCGTGTATTTGATCTTCAAAACCTGGCGGGCATTCCAGCGCTTGTTGAAGAGATTCATGCTTCATTTGGACAGATTGACATCCTGGTAAATAATGCAGGCATTAATATGAAAAAGCCTTTTATCGAAGTAACAGACGAAGATTTTGCAAATGTGATTCAAGTCAATTTATCTGCCGTATTTAGCATTAGTCGTGAAGTGGTAAAGAAAATGATTGATGCACAAAGTGGCTCTATTGTAAACATCAGTTCGATGGCTGCACAGTATGGCATCCCAAAGGTAATTGCTTATTCGGCAGCGAAAACAGGAATAGAGGGAATGACAAGGGCAATGGCAACTGAACTTTCGCCTTTAGGAATCAGGATCAACTGTGTTGCTCCCGGCTTTATAAAAACAGCCATGTCTGCCAAAGCATTAGACGCAGACCCAGAAAGAAAGAATAAGGTATTTTCCAGAACGCCAATGGCAAAAATGGGTGAGCCTGAAGATGTAGCCGATGCAGTTCACTTTCTAAGTTCGGCAAGTGCAAAATACATCACTGGCGTAGTCATGCCTGTAGATGGAGGAAACTCAATCGGATTTTAACAAAAATTATAATGCTGTTGATTGTCGTTCTACAATTGTAGGCTCCAGAATAACATTACGTATGTCATCATAAGGGTTATTCTGCTTGATCATTTGTAAAAACAGTTCAGCACAATCCCGGCCCATCTGATTAGGATGTTGATCCACCGTAGATAGACTAGGTGTGATATAAGCCGAAAAGGCTTCGTTCGCAAACCCTATTACCCCTATCTTCGGTGGGGCCAGGTTAACTTCCTTTAATTTTTTAATCACCCCAAGCGCAGTAAAGTCATCCCCTGCAATAATTGCATCTGGCATATGATCACCACGTAAAAGCCTAGCTGTCCCATATCTCCCATCTTTTATAGATAGGCCACCAAAGATGAGCTGATCCTCGTTCACAACCAAATTATTGACTTTCATGGCTTCTCGATACCCTTCCAAACGGTCATTAAAGATTTTGATCTGGTGAATGGTAGTTACAAAAGCAATATTCTTATAGCCTTGATCAATGAGGTGCTGAGTGGCTAAAAAACCAGCACGAAAATCGTTTAGGGTAACCGTTGGTACGTTCAATTTTGTACTGATCCTATCAAAAAGAATGAGTGGCTTGTTCTGCTTTATGATCTCTTGAAAATGCGATACTTCATTTGTCTCCAATGACATTGAGGCCATGATTCCATCTACCTGAGCCTCCAGAAGCGTTTTTACCCCTTTGATCTCATTTTCAACAGATTCATTAGATTGGTACAGAATGATCCTGTAGCCACTGTCTTTTAATCCTTCTTCTATACTATGGATAATTGAGGCAAAAAAATGTGCCTGAACGCTTGGGACAATTACACCGACAATATAAGTTTTCCCTGATTTAAGGGCAGAAGCGAGCTTATTAGGGCTATAGTTAAGCCTTTTCGCTGTCTCGATTACAGTTTGTCTTGTTGACTCACTAATTGCAGGAAAACCACTAAGTGCCCTGGACACCGTTGAAACGGTAATGTTCAGTTCCTTCGCAATATCGTATATGGTCGTTTTTTTATTCAAGATCTGGGGAATAGCAAATTTGTGCAAGTATAGTAAAAAGACCGTTATTTGGCGCTAGAAACACCAAATAACGGTTATATATTGTTACCAGTACACACTATAAAGTGCGACAAGAATGCCCACTATAATTAAAGCTCCAACAGCAAAACCAGTTGAAGTTTTAAACATCGTTGCATCAATTTCAAGGCCTTTAGCATCTTCTTTGCCTTTGTTCTCTACCAAACTGATGATAACCATCCCGATCACACAGAATAAAAAGACAAAGCCCATTCTATCTAAGAAAGGAATTTCATAAATACCGGCTGAACTTTTAACGGCAAAACCGAATTCCGATAACCAGGAAAGATCGGTCATACCTGGTAAAAATTTGAGTAATAAAGAGAGTCCGAAACCACCTATAGTTGCGAATAATGCCGCATTGGATGTTGTTTTTTTCCAGAAGAATCCTAGAATAAACATGGCAAAGATACCCGGAGATACAAAGCCTGTATATTCTTGAATGTATTGGAAACCTCCTTTTTTATCGATTCCTAAATGTGGAGCGATTAAAACTCCCAAAATCATAGCTGCGATAATGGCAATTTTACCTGTTACTACCAGATTACCTTCCGAAGCATCGGGTTTAATAACTTTCTTATAAATATCCAATGTAAATATAGTCGCAATACTATTTGCCTTTCCAGCCAGAGAAGCCACCACCGCAGCAGTAAGGGCAGCGAAAGAAAGCCCTTTTAATCCCGCAGGTAAAAGGTTAAGTAATACAGGATAGGCACGATCAGGATTTACCGAACCATCTTGAAGCATTTCAGTTTGAAAGGCTCCATCCTTATAAAGTACATAAGCAGCAATACCTGGCAATACCACAATGATTGGCATCAGTAACTTTAAAAACGCAGCGAATAAAATACCAGAGCGAGCTGTTTTCAGATCAGCTCCTAAAGCACGCTGAGTGATGTACTGATTACAGCCCCAGTAGTTCAAGTTTACGATCCACATCCCTCCTACAAGCACACTCAGTCCCGGTAGGTCAATATAATTTTCATTCTCTGGTTTCAAGATCATATGAAAATGCTCAGAAGCTTTACTGGTCATCAGTTTATAACCATCCAAAATTCCCGTTGTTCCATAATGCTCTGAAACTAAACTAAGCGCCAGGTAGGTTGTAGCCAATCCACCAAGGATTAAAAAGAATACCTGAATTACGTCAGTATAACCGATAACCTTCATTCCACCCAAGGTAATGATGATAGCAAACGCAGCAATGGCATACATACAAAGATCCAGATTAAAGCCTGAAATACTGCTCACCGCCAATGCGCCCAAATACAGGATTGAAGTTAAATTAACCACCACATACAAAAGCAGCCAGAAGACGGCCATAATCATCGCCACCGTTCCATTATACCTTTGATGTAGGAACTGAGGCATGGTAGAGATTTTATTCTTCAGGTATACCGGAATAAAGAAAACGGCCACCACTATAAGTGTTGCTGCTGCCATCCATTCATAGGTAGCAATTGCAAGCCCCATCTTAAATCCCGAACCACTCATCCCGATAAATTGTTCGGCCGAAATGTTTGAGGCAATTAGAGAAGCTCCAATGGCCCACCAGGTAAGGGAGCCTTCAGCAAGAAAATAATCCTTAGAGCCACTGGCGGCAGATTTTTTCTTATTGTAAATATAGAGCCCATAAGCTGCTACAATTACAAAGTAAATTAAGAATACGATATAATCTTTCGTATCCAGCACGTTGGTTTTCATCAATTTGGTTTAGTTAGGTTTAATAATCGGTTACAAACTACGATTAAAATAAATTAAATATAGCGATTGATTAAATTTTCCAGATATTCTTGCTTTCCACTTCGTACCTCAGGCTCACCTTGCTGCACCGCGTAGTTCCTTAAGTCCTCCAGGCTTAACTTTCCTTGCTCAAATTCGGCACCCTTACCACTATCATAAGAAGCGTAACGATCAGCTCTTATCGTTTTATAATCTGATTTTTGAAGAATGGCATCTGCAGTTACCAAAGCACGGGCAAAAATATCCATACCGCCGACATGTGCATAGAAAAGATCTGCTGGATCAGTTGAATTACGACGAATCTTGGCATCAAAATTAACTCCGCCACCTTTTAAACCGCCACCTTCTAAAATGATCAGCATCGCTTCAGTCAGTTCATTGATGTCATTAGGGAATTGATCTGTATCCCAACCGTTTTGATAATCTCCTCTGTTTGCATCAATTGAACCCAGTAAACCACTGTCTACTGCAACCTGCAATTCATGTTGAAAAGTATGTCCGGCTAAGGTAGCATGGTTCACTTCCAAATTAAGTTTAAAATCAGCAAGTAAATCGTATTCCTGCAAAAAGCCTTTTACGGTTGCAGCATCGTAATCGTATTGGTGTTTAGATGGCTCACATGGTTTTGGCTCAATAAAAAATGTTCCCTTAAAGCCTTGCTTACGCGCGTAATCTTTAGCCGTATGTAAGAATTTGGCCAGATGCTCCTGCTCACGTTTCATATTGGTATTCAATAAGCTCATATAGCCTTCTCTTCCACCCCAAAACACATAATTCTCTCCACCCAATGCAATTGTTGCATCTAAAGCAGCTTTAACCTGAGCAGCGCCATGGGCAAGCACATGAAAATCAGGGTTGGTTGATGCACCATTCATATAGCGTTTGTGGCTGAATAAGTTGGCAGTTCCCCAAAGTAATTTCACTCCACTACTGGCTTGTTTTTGCTTTGCATATTCTACCAAAGCTTGCAATCTCCGTTCGTTTTCAGCAATATCATCTCCATAATCTACTACATCTACATCATGGAAACAATAGTAAGGCAATTGCATCTTAGTGATAAATTCAAAAGCAGCATCCATTTTATCTTTTGCTCTTTCTACCACGTCTTTCTTCTCATCCCAGGGAAAAACATGTGTAGCACCACCAAAAGGGTCACCACCATTTCCATTAAATGAATGCCAATAGGCACAAGCAAATTTAAAATGCTCGTTCATGGTTTTTCCTGCTACTACTTTATTTGCATCATACCATCTAAAAGCCAATGGGTTATCACTATTCAGTCCTTCATATTGGATCTGATCAATTCCTTTAAAAAACTCCTTTGCTCCTGTTACTACTTTTGTCATGTTGATATATTTTTAAATTCTAATTTATAATGCTTTGTCTAAAAGGTTTTTCCATTCAGCGTATATTGGCTCGTAAGCTTCAGAATTTTTAGGCTCCAAATACCTGATCAACTCATGTTGTGTAAATGCAGCTTCAGGACTTTCAAAAATCCCAGCCCCAATACCTGCTCCAAGTGCGGCGCCCACACTACCGTCGTTTTCATACAGCTCTACCGGAACTCCCGTTACATCTACAAACGTCTGTGCAAATACCTCGCTTAGAAATAAGTTAGCCATTCCGGCCCTGATCACTTTTGGTTGCATTCCATTTTCGCGCATAATATCGAGGCCATAGCGAAACGCAAATGCGATTCCTTCCTGTACTGCTCTAAAGATTTCAGGTTGTTTATGTAAGTTGAGGTCAATCCCCAATAGTTGTGCGCCTGTATATTTATTATTCAGCATTCGTTCGGCACCATTGCCAAAAGGCAACACCTTCAATCCTTTACTTCCAATGGGTGCTGTGGCTGCAAGCTCATTAAGTGCAGCATAGGAAAGATGTGGTGCAAAATTGTGCTTTGCCCATCTGTACATACTTCCGGTACCATTGATACACAATAACACACCGGTATGCTTTTTCTCCTTAGCATAAGTAACGTGTGCAAAAGTATTTACCCTTGACTGCGGATCGTAGGTCAGCTCATCGCTTACCCCGTAAATCACACCCGAAGTTCCAGCTGTAGCCGCAACTTCGCCAGGTTTAAGGACATTTAGGGATAAGGCATTGTTAGGCTGATCACCAGACTTATAAGAAACTGGGATTCCTTGCTGCAATCCTAATAATGCCGCCACATCAGCTTTGAGTGACCCGTGAACAGAGAACAACGGTTTTATATCAGGGATTAGTTTTTGATCAATCCCATAGTGATCCAATACCTCTTTTGACACTTCATCTTCGCGAAAATTCCAAAATACCCCCTCAGATAGTGATGCAATACTGGTACTAATCTTCCCAGTGAATTTCATTGCTATGAAATCTCCAGGGAGCATTACTTTATCAATCTGCTTATAAATTTCAGGCTCATTGTTCTTTACCCAGGCCAGTTTGGAAGCTGTAAAATTACCGGGAGAATTTAGCATATCCTGTAAACATTTATCGTGTCCGATGGCATCAAAGGCTTCCTCGCCCAATTCAACAGCCCTGCTGTCACACCAAATGATACTGTCGCGCAAAACATTTTGATTTTGATCAACAATCACCAATCCATGCATTTGATACGCAATACCTATTGCCTTAATATCTTTAGGATTAAAAATCCCGGTTGCATTTAATTGAAGGATGGCATGAACGGCATTTTGCCACCAGTCAACCGGTGATTGTTCCGCCCATCCGGATTTAAGAGATTTGATTTCCGCTTCCTCTTCAGGATACTGGGCCGTAGCCACCCGTTTCTGCGTATCTATGTCAACAACAGAAACTTTTATAGAAGATGTGCCTATATCGAGGCCTAATAAATACATATCATAATATATTAAATACTTAATCGTGCAACCGTTTGCATAAAGGTAATCGTAAATTTATAAATCCCATATTTTTTTGCACATAATTTGCATTTATTTTTGATTGATGAGATAATCAGACAATAATCAACGCAACCGGTTGCATTGCGATTACCAAATCCCTTATAATTTCCTTCTTTTTGTACCGTTATATAATTACATTCGTATCTATGCCCGGGTTTATGATTTCGAAACGATTAAGTATTTTATTTTTCTTGCTATTCTTTAGCATCGCGCTAAAGGCTTCGTCTATATTAATCTATATGGATGAAGATCAGAAAAACCACCTGAAAGCTTATGGCATAGCCTACTGGGGCATCAAACAACAAGCGGATGTCAGCTGGCTTTTAAACTATCGAGGGGGAAGCTTTTTAATCAAGTACAATAAAGCTATTGAGGATGAATGTAAAACAAGAGGTGTTTCCTATCAGGTTTTAGCAGATGGGAAAGTTACTGCGATCCTAAACGAAATCAGCGACCCACAGGTGAACATGGAAATGGTGAAACTTGAAAAGGCGCCCAAAATAGCGGTATACTCCCCTAAGAGTAAATTACCGTGGGACGATGCCGTAACCTTAGTACTTACCTACGCAGAAATACCCTACGATGTTGTATACGATGACGAAGTATTAAAAGATAAACTATCTGGCTACGATTGGCTACATATGCACCATGAGGATTTCACCGGACAATATGGACGTTTCTGGAATGCGTTTAGAAATGCAACCTGGTATCGTGAAGATGTAAAGAATCAAGAGACCGCAGCAAAGCGCAATGGCTTTAAAAAGGTTTCGGAAATGAAACTTGAAGTGGCCAAAAGAATAAAGGAATTTTGTGTTGGCGGGGGATTCTTATTTGCCATGTGCTCTGGAACAGACAGCTTTGACATTGCGCTAAGCGCCGAGGGGGTTGACATTTGTGAAAGCATGTTTGATGGGGATCCGGCAGATCCACAAGCTCAGGCTAAATTAAAGTTCAATAGAACCTTTGCTTTTAAAGATTTCCAGCTTGATTTAAATCCTAGCAATTACGAATTCTCGGATATTGACGTAACGCAAACCCGCACTTTAGTACAAAGCAACGACTTCTTTACCTTATTTGATTTTTCGGCCAAATGGGACCTTGTACCGACGATGCTCACTCAAAACCACGACAAGGTAATCAAAGGTTTCATGGGTCAAACCACAGCCTTTAGAAAGCGTCTGGTGAAACCTAACGTGACTGTGCTAGGCGAAAACAAGGGAGCCGAAGAAGTGCGCTATCTAAATGGTGAAATTGGAAAGGGACAATTTACTTTTTACGGCGGGCATGACCCTGAAGATTATCAACATGCCGTGGGCGACCCACCTACTGATTTAAACCTACACCCAAACTCACCGGGATACCGTTTGATATTAAACAATGTTCTATTTCCTGCGGCTAAAAAGAAACCGCAGAAAACCTAATCATAAAAATTCCATTGTACGCCAAACTTAAATAGCGACCTATCTTGCATTGGATAGCGATTAACAGTATAATATCCTTTGATTGGTAAACCCTGATTGACATAATCACACTTTAAAAACAAATTAGCCTTCCTTAAGCTTGCTTTTACCCAAACATCAACAATTGGTGTAGTATCGAATCTTTGTCCAGATCCTACATAAAACTGACCGATTGCAGGTGAATAAGAATAGTTTTGATAAGGTGTATTGTATCTCACATCAAAACCTACATTCGTTTTAAGGGCCTTAAAGAAAGTTTGGTTTACATAGAAACTGTTAAAAGTGTAAATCTCAGGAGTACGGAGTATACCAGGATTATCTGTCTTCTGGTAAACCACGTAACCATCCAAATGGAACTTGCCAAAAGTAAATTTCTTACCTACAGCGATTTTTAACAGGTTTAAACTTGTACCAAGCTGAGTTGGCGCAACAGAAAGTACCTCCGCAACAGTTGGGTCTCCGGTGGTTGGTAAATTCGCTTTAAAATACATGTAATTATTAATCAGATAATAATTTGCAGTAGCATCCAACTTTAATTTTGGATTCTCGTATCTAAAGGATAAGTTAATCGTTTTTGTCCGGTCAAAATCATTGATCCAACGGTAATGGTTACCAAAATATCTGTTATAAATCTCTGCCGGAGATTTATTTTCAAAATAACCGCCTAAAACTATTCGCCCCACTGAATTGCTTAGTAAGACATTACTTTTAGCTTCATAATGGAAGTCACCCATATTCCGCCCCTGAAATATCTGTTCTACATCTACGTTTAAATCAATTCGATTGCTAAATCGGTATCCCGCAGCTCCCAGCAAAGTCATATTTTGGAAAGTGGCTTGATAGTCATAAAAATTAGACCCATCCCTATACATCGCCAGTTGGGAATAATTATAATACTCATGTCTAATTCCGACGTCCAGCTTCAACTCATTTTTAATGAAGGCGCTTGATTTTGCCCTAAGAAAGAAACTATATAAAAACTCATTTTGAATACGCGTATAGCTGGTTGAATCGTTGGTAAAGGTACTATCGGCGTATCCTCTTGGAATTACAGAATAGTCGTCTGCTTCATCCTTCTGAAAAGAATAAGCATTTTTATCATATTTAAATGTATAGGTAATTTTATTGGTTGGTAATATTTTGTCAGATATTTCTTGAGCGGAACTGTCTATGCGACCAACAAAGTAGGATTGTTTTATAAAAAAGGAGCCCTGACGCCACAATTGCTTAGCTGTATTTAACCTGACCTGCTCTGCAATCCTACTGATGACCCGGTTAGAAGGAATAGTAAAAACTGAATCATTAGTAATGGAGCCATTCTCCATTGCCTTTAAAGTATTAAAAACGGCATTACTCCATAGGTTATAACGTTTATTCGGTGATTGATACCAGGTAAAAAATGCACCATTCAAATCATCCCCCCTTTGTCTGGGATATATCCCATTTGCACCGATCCGATTAAAATTAGCGCCAAAGTTCCAGTTCTTTTTAATATTCTGCGATAAAATCACTTTAAATATCTGCTCGGCGTCTCCACCAGAAACATAATAGAGACTGCTAAATGGAGTTCTGGCTTGATAATATTTAACATCATCCTGGGTCATCGCATAATAATCAAGCGAATGAAAGCCCACGTCAAAACCAATACTTTTTGAAGGTTCAAACAACATGGGCATAGCAGCCAAGCCTATATTTCCAAGACCGACTGTTGGTGTACGTGGTTGAACCAATACATTAAAGTTTTGAAAACCATTTAAGCTTGTATCCAAAGCCATAGTCTGAATGCTATCTTTAGACATCTTAACGGTAGTATACCTTACATATTTAGAAGTGAATACGACTGAATCCAATCCCCCTTCTTCTTTTTTTCTAAGGGAATCGAGTTCCTTATTATCTCTAACCGTAGTCTTTAAATCCTGCGCATACAATCTCCCAACACCAATGGTAAACAGCAAACAAGCAAATAAAACAATGCGTTTATACATTACAGCGTTGAAATTAACTGGCTTAATATTTTTGTCATCATAGGTTCTGCAGTCCTGGCAGTCTCCAATATTTCCTCTAAGCTAACTGGTAATAATACTTCTGGGAATCCTTCATCTGTTAATACAGAAATGGCAAAAACAGGGATACTCATGTGATTGGCTACAATAACTTCAGGTACGGTACTCATACCGACGGCATCACCGCCAATTATTCTAAGGTACTTATATTCTGCTTTAGTTTCCAGGTTTGGACCTGTTACAGAAACATAAACACCTTGATGGCAATTGATATTGTTATCTTCTGCGATTTGCATTGCAGCATCAATTAGTTTGCGACTATAAGGCTGGCTCATGTCTGGAAACCTTGGACCCATGTCGGCATCATTATGTCCTCTTAAAGGGCTTTCTGGCTGCAAGTTGATGTGATCATTGATGATCATCAAATCTCCTTTTTTAAAGTTTGGATTCAGAGATCCCGCAGCATTCGAAACAAACAGGCAACTTATGCCCAATGCTTTCATTGCTCTTATTGGAAATGTGATTTGCTGCATGCTATAGCCTTCATAAAAATGTAGGCGACCTTGCATGGCTATTACTTTTTTCCCTTTTAAAGTTCCAAAGATTAACTTTCCAGAATGAAACTCAAGTGTAGATATAGGAAAGTTAGGGATGTTAGAATACATTAAACTGTATTCGACCTCAATTTCGCCAACCAGACCACCAAGGCCTGTGCCTAAAACAATTCCAATTTCTGCTTGAAAATCATTCGTTTTGCGTTTTATATATTCAACGGTTTCGTGTAATGCTTGAAACATAGTCTAAAATCTTTTGATCAAATGTATTTTTATCTTCTTGTTGCAGTTCTATTTTAATCGGCAAATAAAACACAGGTAAATTTAACAGTAATTCTTTGAAACTAACATCTAATAAACGTTGCGCATCCTTTTCTGTTGTAACAATGATTTTTTCTTTCGAAGGATCATCATTAAAAGCCTTAACCAGTTTCATCACATTCTGTTTACTGAACTGATAATGATCTGGATAATCATGATGTTGAATAGTTCCCGAATAGTTCTTTAAGTGAGTAATTAAGGGTAAAGGATTGGCTATGCCGGTAATCAGGAACACTGTTGTATTGGAAGTAATTGACGAGCAAGGCTGTGTAGCCTCGGAAAATAAATGTTTTAATTCGCCATAAGTTATAAACGAAAAAGACAACTCATTTTTGGCTTTTCCATTAAATTTACTGGCACACTTTATTCGCTCGTCTTCTGTAAGCACTATTGGCGCCTTAGTAACAAGCAGTGCCTGCGCCCTTTTATACCCAACAAATGGTTCTCTTAAATTTCCGGCCGGCAACAAAAATTGTGGACTTAATAATTTTTGGTACTCGAACAACAAGATGCTGAATCCGGGCTTTACACTCCGATGTTGATAAGCATCGTCTAATAAAATAAGATCGTGATCATCCTTTAACAGATTAATTCCTGTTACCCTATTTTCACAAACCGCCACGGTAACCTGCTTAAATTTGCTATAAAACTGCATAGGTTCATCACCTATGGTTTGTGCTGTTGCAGTTTCATCAGCTAAGATAAAACCTTTCGTTTTGCGTCCGTATCCTCTGCTGAGTATCGCGATCTTATGATCAGAAAGCAAGTTCACTAAATATTCTGTTACTGGACTTTTACCCGATCCGCCTACAACCAAATTGCCTACACAAATAACAGGGATATCGAAATGCGTTGATTTAAACCAACCTAGATCATACAACTTATTCCTTAATACAATGACCATTCCATAGCCAATGGAAAAAGGAAACAACAGTAATCTTAGGTATTTAATCATGTAGGGGCCAAAAATAAGAATTATATCAGCGCATTGTATGAAGTTAATACAGAATGCAGCATTTTACCGCTCTAATAAAAATAAAAAGTACCTTTGTAAAAACAACTTATTATATCATGCTTAAAGGATTTTTTAACGTACCAACTCCTGTTAATGAACCCATTTTGGGTTATGCTCCAGGAAGTAAAGAACGTGAACTTTTAAAGGCAGCTATTGCTGATGCCCGTGCTAAACAGATTGAAATACCAATGCATATTGCTGGTAAAGAAATCCATACTGACAATAAAGGCAAGGTTACTCCTCCTCACGATCACCAACATATTCTTGGACAATACAGCAAGGGCGAAAAAGCTCATGTAACACAAGCAATTGATGCTGCTTTGGCGGCTAAAGCTAACTGGGAAAACCTGGCTTGGGAACACCGTGCAGCGATATTTTTAAAGGCAGCAGACTTAATTGCTGGTCCTTACCGTTATAAATTAAATGCTGCAACAATGCTGGGTCAGTCTAAAAATGCTTACCAGGCAGAAATTGATGCAGCTTGTGAGCTGATTGACTTCTTACGTTTCAACGTAAGTTATATGGCTGACATCTATAAACAACAACCTCCTGTATCTCCTAAGGGATCATGGAACAGAGTTGAGCAACGCCCTCTTGAAGGTTTTGTATTCGCCCTAACTCCATTTAACTTTACCGCTATTGCGGGTAACTTGCCTACTTCGGCTGCGATGATGGGTAACGTAGTGGTTTGGAAGCCAGCAAACACGCAGATCTATGCAGCCAATGTATTGATGCAGATCTTTAAAGAAGCAGGTTTACCTGATGGTGTAATTAACCTTGTTTACGTATCTGGTCCTGATGCAGGTGATGTGATTTTTAGTCACCCTGATTTTGCAGGCATACACTTTACTGGTTCTACTGGTGTTTTCCAAAACATCTGGAAGACTATTGGTAACAACATTCATAAGTTTAAAACCTACCCACGTATTGTTGGAGAAACTGGTGGTAAAGACTTTATTTTAGTTCATGGTTCTGCTGAAGCTGAAGCTTCAAGTACTGCCATTATCCGTGGTGCATTTGAATACCAGGGACAAAAATGCTCGGCAGCTTCACGTGTTTACGTAGCTAAGAGTGTATGGCCTAAAGTAAAAGAATATATGTTACGCGATATGGCTACCTTTAAAATGGGTGGTACTGAAGATTTCAACAACTTCATTAACGCGGTTATTGACGAGAACTCTTTTGATAAGCTGACTAAATATATTGATGAGGCTAAAAAAGATAAATCTGTAGAGATTATTGCTGGTGGTGGTTACGACAAATCTAAAGGTTACTTTATTGAGCCTACAGTTTTAGTTGTTGACGATCCGAAATATACAACCATGTGTGAAGAGTTGTTTGGCCCTGTTTTAACGGTTTACGTTTACGAGGACAAAGATTTTGATCAGGTATTAGAAATTATCGACACAACTTCTATCTATGCATTAACAGGTGCTGTAATTGCTCAGGATCGTTATGCAATTGAGAAAGCATCACACGCTTTAAGAAATGCAGCAGGAAACTTCTACATCAATGATAAATGTACAGGTGCGGTAGTTGGACAGCAGCCATTTGGTGGTGCCAGAGGTTCTGGTACTAACGATAAAGCTGGTTCAATGATCAACCTTTTACGTTGGGTTTCTCCACGTGCGATCAAAGAAACTTTTGATATGCCAAAGGATTACAGATATCCGTTTTTATCTAACGATTAAAAAACAAAAAACTCCCGGTGATGAACCGGGAGTTTTTTGTTTTTTAACCCCTTTTTATTTCAACAGTTGCTCTATTCTGGCCTCTACTTTTTCTTTCGTATCAGCCCCTATTTCTTTGGTAGCACCATCCTTTAAAGAGCCAAAAATAACAAGTGGTATGGCATTGGCTTCAAAAACCTGCCTAAGTTCACCTTCTTTATCCACGTTAACTTTATAGAAGTTTACTTTATCCTTGTATTTGACGGCAAGCTCTTCCATTATAGGCATCATTCGCATACATGGTCCACACCATGTTGCCCAAAAATCGACCACTACAGGTTTGTCTCCTATAGTTTTCCATTCTTTACTACTTTTATAATCGTAAATATGCTCCAGGAAAAAGGCCCGGTCTACTGCGTTAACCTTTCCAGGCACAAATGCCATCACTTCCTTTTTTACAACAGGCGCAGTACTTCCTTCTCCCTGATTGAATGGCTGAGCATAATATTTACTCCGCGCGATATCAAAAGAGACCACTCCCTTGTTTAATATTGATTTCCCTATAACGGAGTACTTAGCCTCAGTTTTAGCAAGCTTAATGTTGTTAACTGACAGCCCTGCCAACTGTACAGTTGCAGTAGCTTTATTTGTTAGGTTAACCAGTTTAGCATCAGTAGCAGAAAGCATTAAAGGTTGGTTCTCATAAAAATCGGCCATCACTTTAACAGGCTTACCATTGATCATTGCTTGAAGATATAACTCTCCATTTAATGACAATTCTGCATCGTCACGATTTATCAGTTTCATGTAGGCCGGTTTATACGGAGTAGAAATGGTAATGGTCTTGGCTTTACTGTTAATTGTCAGTACTGTATTGGCAAACGCGCCAAGACCAATTATTCCATCAACTTTTAACTTTGAGAGCAGCGAATTCGTTTTAAGTACACACGCACTTACATCTTTAGCATAAACTGTATTGCCTACAAAAAACCCGATAGCCCTTCCAGTACCTAACACCTCGTACTCGGTTCTTGGATAGTTACCTTTCTTAGAAGCTACTATACCGCGTACAGCAGCAGCTTGTTCTGTTACGGCAACTTTCCCTCTTGAGTCTAGTAAAAAATCACCCTCAGTTCCACCAACATTGGCCTTTATAATTATATAACCATCCACATCCTTGTATGGCAATATTTCATTTGTAGTATTATTTTGTGCCGCAGCATTAAAGCATACGAAGATTGTTAGCAGCCAAAAACTTAGGCCCCGGGCTAATTTTGTTCTTCTCATCATCATCTTAGATTAGACTATTTAGTCGTTTTACTCAATTTATCGGCCGCAAGAACAGCCTTGTAGGCATTCAGAATACCGCCCGTACTACACAATTGCTTGAACAGATACATATCTGTTTTTGTACCAACCTGCTTTTCCACTTCCACATCTTTACGATCAGTGACATTATCCAGGATTAGTTTTCTTAGCTGTACAGCATTAAGCTGAGGATAATATGCTTTTAGTAAAGCTGCCGTACCGGCTACACAAGCTCCGGATAGCCCTGAGCCGCCCGCTTTACGGTAAGTAGTTCCCATGTAAGTGGTACTGATATTCACTCCAGGAGCAAACAGATTTAATTCCTTAGCTCCGAAATTGGCAGTTTTTAGCGGCATACCCAGACTATCAGAAGCAGCCACTTGTATAAAATTGTTCAGTTCTTTGCCATTAATGTACTGGTTCGGGTAAAAGCCTTTTTTAGAAAGATCATGAGAAAGATCCCATACATTGGATACTATCAGAACTCCCTTTTGCTCAGCATACAATAAAGCATCATTTACAAATTTTGCCTCAAATGCAGGATAGATAGTATTTGATGACCCTAAGAAAATCACATCGGCCTTATTATCCACAGCATAACGGATAGCAAGCGCAATGTCCTTATAATAAGGCTCGCCTTCTTTTGGATAGGCACGCAAGGACATTAACTGGGCTTGTGGCATAATGCCTTTAATCCCTACGTTATTATCTCTATCTGCTGCTATAACACCCGAAAACATAGTACCATAAAATGAACCATTGCTATATAAATTGTTATTGCCATAGCTTTTCTGGCTGACGTTGGCATAGTCGTCACCTGTAATTTTCCTGGCATCAACGTTATTAGCCAGCAAGCTTTCATAGCTTTCTTTAGCTCTGTTATACTTCAATGTAAGATCCCTCATCGCTATATAAGTCACAGAATCCCGATTGGCTTTATGGGCATAACCATTGTTAATTCCCATAGTCATCAAGAAACCATATCTCGCTATATACACTAAGGAATCTGTGTGACTTCCCTGATGGTCAAGATAATTTGTTGCTTTGGTAAACTCATATTGTCCTACTTTAGAAAGATCAGGGTACATTTTCTTTACCGCAGATTCAAGATCATTGACCAAATAATACTTCTGAAATTTGGAAGAATAATAGGAAAGCGCTACACCAGCGATTTGGGATTCTCTTTGAAGTGCAACACGAAAATATCTATATTCTGCCAGGTTGGATGGAGCTGGTACTTTTACAGGTTTCTGTAATAAGTCATCAAACTTTAAATAGTCTGTACCATTAAAGAATACCCCTTCATAAAGGCCTCTTAAGCGAAAATACTCCCGATCGCCCTCTTTATTGGTTTTTTCTATCATTTCGCCTTTAGCATCGCCCAAAAAATTCCAGCCATGGATATCATCTATATATCCATTTTTATCGTTGTCAATTCCATCTCCTGCAATTTCCTTAGGATTGGTCCATACTGCATTTTTAAGATCCTCATGCTCTGCATCCATCCCAAAACCTATAACAGCTACAATTGGTTTCTTTTTCACAGGCTTTCCTTTCAGGAATTCATAAGCCTTATTTACCTCAGCTCCATAAACCCCATCCTTGTCATAGGACAGGTTATACCAGTCGGCCACTTTCTCTTTTGCTTTTTTTTGAACAAGTTGTGCATTACCTGCCAGCACAGCTGCCTGCGACAACAGGATCAGCAATAATGTTTTTTTCTTCATTTTTCGTATGTTTCAGTTTTCGTGATTTAGCTTTTGTTGATCGTGATATTTTTTACACCCTGTTTGGTTTTAACAGTTAGTATTACCTGATTATTTTCTTTCAGTATTGGTAGCCCTATGGTAATGCTTTCACAAACGCCCATTGGCTTTACTGCGATGCCATTGATGTGTGTAACTACATCGCCTACTTCGGCCTGACCTTTCAGCTTATCCCATACGGTAGCGATAACCATCTGATTTCCATCTACACGCATAGCGATGTCCCAAACCTTCTTAGCGTCAACGTCTATTTTACCTGCTTTAAAAGGTTCAAAGCGAAATTGTTTATTGACATAGTCGATTGTTACTTTTCCATATTTTAAGGACTGGTATCCAAAAAGTGTTCTGGGCGGAGTGGCAACACTTGTTCTAAAATTCGTAAAGCTGGTTTGCCCAAGTGTCATTTCCGGAACTTCCAGCATAATCTGCTTTCCCATTCCACCTCTGCCCGAAGCGCCTATGGAACCACCGCCTTCACCCTCCCTGATCACATGAAATACTTCTTCTTGTTCCAATCGTACGTATTCTGTATGCGTCAGGGTTAAAAAGCTATCAGAGCCCGTATCAAAAAGCACTTTTGCTTCATCATATTTCCCCATGTTTACAGAAATTACCGGCATGCCTTCGGCATCATTGGTAAAAGGAAGGGTACGTCTGTCGCGCGACAAATCCGGCATTCCGCCTGTGCTGATCTTGATCTCCTTTTTCTGGTCGTTAATTTCAATGGTATTGTTCTGAAAAAGATCGCTGCCAATAAAGCCTTCTACACCCAGGCAAGCAAATAGTTCGTTGTCAAACACATAAAAAGGGAAATCATTAAACACGGCCTTTCCGCTAGGAATTTCCACTTTATCCAACTTCACTATTTCAGATTGTAGTTTATTGCCATTTGCATCAGTTAATGTTCTGAAGCTAATAACCGCAGCCTGAAGTTCCTGCTTCAGTTTAGTACTGATCGAGTTTTTACCACCAGTATCAAAAATCATAGGGATCTTTTTCCCATTCAGATTTACCTCCACAATCATCTTATTGGCGATTACCTTGTAGGGTAAAACTGCTACTTCTTGTGCATAGCACCTGCTTGTTAAAAACCAGCAGCTAAAAAACACCAATGCTTTAAATACAAATCTCATTTTAGTTCTTATCGATGGTAATATTTTTTGTCCCCTGCTTTGTTTTTACAGTGATGACAAACTGATCTTTCTCATTTGGAATTGGGAAACCCTTATTAATTTTATCACAAAAGCTGAATGATTTGATCTCTTTTCCATCTATGTGAGTAATCACATCCCCTACTTCTGCTTCTCCTTCCAGCTGTTCCCAAACTGTTCCAACGATCAACTGATTATCCAGTTCACCAACTTCCAGGTCCCAGTTCTTTTTCGAATTTGCAGCAAGTTCTATTTTACCAGCGTTATTCGGCTCGAACAGAAACAGTTTATTTACATAGTCTATGGTTACATTTCCATAAGCTAATAAGCCGTATCCCAATAAGCTTTGAGGCGAATTACCCGCGCTTGACCTGAATTTACCAAAATTGTTTCCTCCTATAATCAATTCGGGAACTTCTAACAAAATCCGATTACCTATTCCACCACGTCCGTTAACACCTACAGAGCCGCCTCCTTTTCCTTGTCTAATCATAAAAAGTGCGCCCTGTCCTTCTAATCGGGGATAATCTTTAGCCGTAACAGATAAAAAAGCTTCAGCACCAGAATCGAACAACACCTCAGCTTCATCATGTTTTCCCACTTTTACATTAAAAACTGGAGCCCCACCTGCATTTGCAGCAAAAGGAATGGCTTGTGGATTGGTTTTTAAAGATTCCGTTCCACCCACCTTAATTAGGATTTCCTTTTTCTGATCGTTAATTTCAATGGTATTGTTTTGCCACAGGTCGCTTGCAATTAATCCGCCTACGCCCAAACAAGTAAATAATTCATTATCTACCACAACAAACGGAACTGCTTTGTATGTTACCTTTCCATCCGGTGTTTCTACCTGATTCAACTTTACAATATCTACTTGCTGTGTGCTGCTATTGGCATCTACGATCTGTTTGGAGTCGATCACCGTAGCTTTAAACTCCTCTTTTAAAGCAGAGCTGATGGCGTTCTTACCTCCTGTGTCGAAAATCATAGGAACAAGCTTCCCATTCAGCTTGATTTCAATAATCATTTTGTTGGAAACTACCTTGTAAGGCAATACAGCAACATCCTGAGCATAAGCAGTGCAGGTTAAAAACCAGCAGCCAAAAAACGCTAAAGTTTTATATATCAATTTCATTTATCTTTTAGTTTTTCTTTACAATTTCTTTCAGCGCTTCTTTAAGCACTTCACCATTAATCACATCTCTTTTCAAAATAGTTCCATCTTTGCTGATGATCACACAAAAAGGAATCTGTTTAAAACCATATTGGCTGCGTAATTTTGAATTAGAAAAAGCTGATCGGTTCTTTTTGCCATCAGAAAAACCGGTGGTATCCCATAGTTTTACCCAAGGAATGTTCATTTCCCTTAATGCCAGCTCATATTGTGTCTTACTATCATCCATAGAAATGCTGATGAACTGTACATCCGGTTCGAATTCTTTATAAAAACCTTTGAAGTGTTCCATTTCTCTTCTGCAGGGACCACACCAGGAAGCCCAGAAATCCAATACCACAATCTTCCCTCTGTAATCTTTTAACGATTTCATTGTACCCTTTTCATCAGATAAAGAGAAATCCGGTGCCGAGATACCAGTGGAGTATTGGAATAGGCTATCGACTGTTTTAACCAACCATTTTGCAGCTGCAGAACCTCGTTCGCTTTCGGGGATATTCTTTAAAAAGTTGTTGTTAAAATCGTATTTATCTGAATTGAAAAGGTAGGCCAGTGCAACGAGCTCTACAGCGTTTAATGCCGTAAAAGCCTTTTGATCCAGATTAAAGTCCCATGCTTTTTTAGGAGCAAATTCCATGATCTTGAAATGCGTATCCAGTCCTTCAAATTCAAGACTGCTGTTCTGACTATTCACATCGTCGTAATAACCATTGATGGCAACAGTATTGTTGGTAAAGAAGGTATTCTGCTTTGTTTTTCCTATCGATAGCACATATAAGTCAGGATTAATGGAGACCGGCCCCATGTTAAAATCCGCTTTATTCTTATCAAGATGGACCTTAAAAATAAGCTCCCCTGTCAGAGACCGTACAGAGATTTCAATAGGTGTAATGGTTTTTATACTGCCCTTTATCACCAAACCATCACTTGCATTGGCGGTAAATACAGACAAAAGGAGCCCTAAGGCAAAGAAAATCTTGCGCATCATTTATCTAAAATTAAAACGTGAACTGTTTGGCTATCGCAATCTAAAGTCCATTTCCTATTCGTTGCAAATCAATACCATAACCATCGTTATAGTGCTTAATCATGGCATCATATTTCCTTTTGATTATTCCAGTAGGATCTTTCACCGAACTCAATATCCCCTTGGCCGAAGCATCTGTAGCAGTGGTAGCCGGATCTGTTAAATAAGTGTATGGATTAGATATTACCGCTTGTATAAAAGATTTCCAATCGTCTGTAGCGTTGGTTATTCCTGAGGTAGTGGCCAAAAACCCTCTTTTATAACGGTCTGCTTGTGTAGCGGCAGGTGTGGTTGGAAGCGCGGATAAATAATCCGTCATGGAAATGAAAGCAGTTGATTTCTGAATCCGGGACTGTATATCCATCATCTTTAAAAAGCTGAAATTGATATCAGACCTGTAGGTTACTTTATTAATTGCCGAAACGGTACTATTCCCTCCATTTGCCGCAAAACTTTCAAAGCCCCCCAAATTGCCATTGGCAAAGGGCAAAAGATAGCCATTAACCTGTACATTACTATAGGTTAATGAACTGCATAAAAAGAACTTCACGGGCAGATACTTTCGAAGTGTTGAATCACTGTAAAACTTAAAAAAAGTACTTTCAAGTAGATCTAATTGCGAATTGATGTAATTAGGATCAGCCGGAGCCGATACATATAACTTATCATATCCCGCTATCTGATAAGTTATATCCTGCTTGCTAAACTTATACAATACATAAGTTCCCCATTTGTTATAATAATTCATGATCCGCTGATCGTAATCGTTGTTTCCCTGAGGTAATTTAAAACCCGGTTCTGGTGTAGTTGTAGGCGTTAAAGGTGCTTCAGTCTTTTTACAAGCATTAACCAGCAATAACAGTATCCCTAAGGATAAGAAGAGCCCACTTCTTAATTTTTTATTAAAATCTTTCATTTTCTTTCTGTTAAAAATTTATGGATTTTGTGTCAATGAACCATTCCGGTCAAGTGTAGCCTTAGGAATTGGCCAGGTATATCTGGCATCGCCCTGTGCAAGTGTAAAAATCTGGCTTGTACCTGCTCCCTTATACTCATGGGAAATGGAAGGCATACCATAGCGACGCAAGTCAAACCAACGGTGTCCATCAAAAGGGAATTCCCTTCTGCGCTCATCCTTATAAAAATTCAATAAGTCGGTTTTGTCAACTATATTAACAGGTACATAAGCCTGACGCGTGTCGTACCTCGAAAACCTCAGCGTATTGATATCGTTTAAGGCCGCCAGTCTCAAGGCATCATTACCTGTGCTGATGAATTTCCGGATATTGGCTTCAGCTCGGTTCAGATAAAGCTCTGCCACACGAAAACCTGCTCCACCTCCACCCATTCCAGAATTTCCTCTATAGCCCATACCTCCGAAATAATACTTAGGCACATAATTAGGATTACCGTTAGGAAGAACACCAGTAATCGATGTGAAGACGCTAAAATATAATCTTGGCCTTAAATCGCCTATGTAGGTCGCGTCGCCCGTTGAGCCTTGCGTATCATATAAATTAATTAGATCAGGCGAAACTCCATAAGCAGGGAAACGAACAAGACTATAATTCGGAATCATTGCAGATTTAAAAAAATCCCCTTCACCACCATTAAGTCCCAATGGGACATAAGCCCAAATTACCTCTGTACTTATAGCTGGATCATAGATCCGACGTTCGGAAGACCCAGCTGCATTATTATAAGAAGTAGTGCCAGTTACATTAGGAAACCCAGGAACAGGAACAGAGCCAAAGGAATACAATTGAGTAAGTTCCGATTTTTTGGCCAGACCTTTATTGGCATAGTCAATGGCCTGGTCCCATTTTTCCTGATAAAGATACATTCTCGACAATAAGGTATATACCGCCGTTTCGTTTATTTTATAAGGGCCATATTCCTTTGGGTAAGTTTTAAACAAGCTTGCAGCCTCCAATAAATCAGCCTCAATCTGCTGGTACACTTCAGCAACCGAATTTCTCTTATAAAAGTCATCCTTAATGTCCATGATCAATTTTAAAGGTACACCCGGACTAGTTGCCGGATCCACACCAGGCGCATTGTAAGGTTTCCCGAACATATTCACCAGGTTAAAATAATAATAAGCCCTTAAAGCTAAAGCTTGTGCTTTAAGGTTTCCCTTATCTGCTTCAGATCCAGTAACCTTATCTAAATAAGCCAATCCAACATTACAACCAGCAATGTTTTTATACAAAACTTGCCACGAATTAAGATGAGTTGTCGTTGTCATCCCACCAGGCAATAACAAGTCTTCGAACATATTTTTGGACCAGCTAAATGGCGCCTTCCCGGCAACAGTTACCAACTCGTAAGTTGGCTGAGTCTGGCCACCATTACAAACCACATCATCTGTAACAATATTTAATAATGGAGATAGCGTAATCTGATACGGATAAGCCTCACCAGCCATAATGGCCGTTAGATCCTGTATGGTACCGGGCTTAATTTTATCCTGACTTGTTTCTTCCAAAAATTTTTTACACCCGGTATTGGAAATCAAAATTCCTACAATGAGGATGTATATATAAAATAAACGTTTCATGCTTTGATTTTTTAAAAGGTTGCAGATAAAGTGAGTACATGTGTACGTGGTAAAGGTTGTCCACCGGACGCTACCTCTGGGTCGACTCCTTTAAAGTCCTTACTTACAAAAGTGTACACATTGCTTAAAGTATAGCCCAGATTTAGGTTATTGCAAAACACCCGTTTAGCAAGTTTCGTAGGGAGTGTATACAATACATTGATGTTATTAACCCGCAAAAATGATGCGTTTACTACCCTGGCGGTACTAAAATTATAGAGTGTATATGGAGATTCACTAGGTCCCTGTCCCACTCCAAAACTATCTGAAGTCCCTGATGGAATAGTTATATAAGGAACATCTTTAAATGGTAATCCGGGGATATTGGTAAAGGCTTCGTCGCCCGGTTGGCGCCATCTGTTCACCAGTAACTTTGGCAAATTGTAATATTCATTTGGTATATCATTGACCATACTAGCTGTATATAAAGGTGCCAGTATTTTCTTTCCACCCACAGAAAGGTTCATATTGGTCGAAAAAGTAAATTCTTTATACCTCACTGAGCTGCCAAATCCGCCAGTAAAATCAGCATTTAATTTCCCCGCATATTTCATAAAACTCGTAGCATCTGTTTTCACCGTAGGGTCTTGACTTGCTGTAGGGATATTAAATAAGGGCAATCCTGTAGTCGGGTCAACTCCCTTATAATCAAAAACCCAGAAACCTGAAATGGGATATCCTTCTTTATAATAAGTACCTGATTTTGCAGTGGCCCAAGTAGGGTTAGGAGGCAATTGATTGGTTACATTACTGTAATCTTTAGCACTGTTAACTGTGATCGACCAGGTAAGGTTTTTAGTTCTAACCGGGATAAAGCTCATTTGGGCTTCAAAACCATAATTCCGTAAGGTTCCGCCATTCATTGGCATTTGTAATACGCCATCTTCAAAAGGTGTACTCCTTAAAACAATCAGATCAGAACTGTTTTTATTATAATATTCCAAGCTGGCACTTATCCGGTTATTAAAAAATCCAAAATCGAGACCCAGATTTGTCGTCTGTGTTTGTTCCCATCTTAAATTCGCATAAGGCATTGTACTGATGTTCAAAATCGCCTCTCCGGTTAGGTTGCTAATTGCTGAGTTTCCAGATGGTATCCTTGCAACCAGATCCGGACCGTAATTTTCAGCCACATTTCCCTGATAGCCATAACTTGCCCTGATGCTAAAATCATTAAACCACTCTGTCTTGTCAAACCAGCGTTCCCTGGCTACATTCCATCTAGCTCCCAATGCCCAAATCGGTTTAAAACGGGCACGAGTGTCCTGACCAAACTTATTGGATGCATCTCCCCTCATGCTCGCACTAAATACATACCTGTCATCGTAACTGTATGCACCGGTAGCATAATAGGATACATAATTAGCGGTTGCATCTGTATTGACAAAATTGAACCCCGCCGAATAAAGTGAATTTGCCTGAGTGATTCCCCCACTCAATATCGTAGCTGGCGGATTTAATACAATTTTTCCCATTTCAGGTAAGTAGCCAAATAAGGTACTACCTGATCCTTTATATTGATTGCTTCTCAACTCTAACCCAGCCATAGCTGAAATCACATGTTTTTTATTGATTACGGTTCCGTAGTTGAACTGATTTCTCCAGGTATAGTTCAAGTTCCGATCATCCTGCAAGGTTTGTTGTCCGCCTATTGGTAACTTAGAAGCTTTGTATTCATTCGTTGATGGTGCAAACTGAGCATATTCATATCCTCTTACTGTACTCATTGCGTTGGTACGCTGCGATAGATAGCCTTCTGCATGAGTATTGGCAAAGCCAATCCCTAGATCCGATTGAAAACGGAAACCTAAGGGAAGCTCATATTTAATGCCAATGGCTGCATTAAGGCTGGTTTTAACATTCTGATTACCCGAATTGGCCAGCTCATTAAATATGTTAAAATTATAACCATTATCCCCCCTATAGTATGACAAACTGCCATCTGGATTATAACCCGGTATAACCCTACTAGTTGTTGATGCATATTGGTAAGGACTAACACCTAAGAAACCTGCTGTAGTCGTATAATTTCCTGACAAGCGTGCAGAGACATTAAGTTTAGAGGTAACAGCACTGGTAAAATTAATATTACCTACATAGCTATTCATATCGTTGCCTTTTGCCTGCCCTTTCTGATGGTTATATCCAAATGACCCATAATAAGTACTGGAGTTACCGCCTCCGCTAACACTTAGGTTGTGGTTTTGATTTAAGGGTTGAACAAAGAGCTCATTAAACCAATCGGTATTGTTTACTTCCAATTGTTTTACCCCTGCATTAAATGTATCGAAGGATACTTTACCCACCAAATACTGGCTCAAAAGATCCTGATAACCGATAGTATTTAAACCATTACGAGATTCCAATCCTCTGGTATAAATTTCTCGGGATACATCTACCCGTTCTTTTGAATTCATTAGTTGCAGTTTATCATAACTAGGCTTTGCCAGTGTAGAAAAACTAGTACTGTAACTAATAGAGGGCGGACGTCCTTCTTTTCCTCTCTTGGTGTTGATCACAATAACCCCATTCGCGGCTTTTACCCCATAAATAGCTGTTGAAGCTGCATCCTTTAATATCGTAATATCCTCGATATCGTAAGGGTTTAACCAGGAAATCGCACTACCCACATAATTCTTTAAAGCCTGTGCATTAGAAGGATCCTTACCAAATGCATTCAGTTCTGTTGCCTTAAATGGCAGTGGGTCTTCTTGTATAATACCATCAACTACCCAAACTGGTTCCTGGTTACCCAATAAAGTAGAAGTCCCCCTGATCTTTACAGTCTGTCTTGTACCCAGCTCACCAGAAGTATTTGTAACAACCATACCCGCTAGTTTACCTTGCAACATTTGCTCTATAGTTACTGAACCATTAATAACCAAATCTTTAGCATTAATGGTAGCTGTTGAACCTGTCATTTTTGACTTATCAATTTTCTGATAACCTGTTGAAACAATACCGATTTCATTGAGTTCATTGGCCGAGGCTTTCATCACAATTGTACCAATATCTGCTTTGACTTTAACCTCACGCGGCTGATACCCAAGGTAGGTAATCACTAAAGTTGCTCCCTCCTCTGCTTCCAATAGTATAAAATCTCCCGTTGGACCTGAAAGGGTACGCATATTGGTCCCTTTTACTTCAATAGTTGCTTTCGCCAAAGGCTTACCTTCTTCATTTATGATCTTCCCCTTAACCCTAATACTAAGGAAGACATTCTTAATCGCTACAGTAATCTTACCCAGAATAGTTTGTTCTTCTGGTTTAATTACAATCACCTTATCCTCTATCGTATAGGCTAAAGACAAGCCTTCCAAACATTGATTAAGCACAGCTTTTAAATCTGTTTGCTTAAAATTCACGTTCAGTTTTTTCGAATCGCTGAGCTTTTTATCAGCATACAGCACTTCGTAGCCAGTTTGTTTGGCAATTTGTTGAAAGACCTCTCTAATGGTTGCATCCTTCTTGGTATAACTGATTTTCTGAGCAAAAGTGCTTGCACTTGCTTGTAACAAAAAACCAGTCATGATGATGATTATGAGTTTCATGATCAATAATGTTTTATAGATTAACCCGGGACGCGACGCACCTAGGTTAAAAGCATATAATTTCATACTTTTAGCATTGTTTAAGTTAATTAAGGAATAGACAGCTCTGTTTTTTTCTCCGATTTTATCGGACAGGTTAGCTTAAACATCTGCCGGATAGTGTTACCAGCACTTTCCGGCTTCTTTTTTAGCGCACCTGAATAGGGGCTAATTAGCTTTTAGTAGTTTTTTTCTCATTTTGGTTTAGTTTAGGTTGTTTTATAAAATGGGTGATATTTTGTTCTACTTAGGGGTCACTATAATTTTCCGATCGCTTACTTTAAACTCCACTTCTTTAGTCAGTTCAAGTTTAGACAAGACTTTATGCACATCATCATATCGAGAAAGTGTTCCGGTGAAGGTTACGTTTTTCAACTCTTCATTCTGATATTGAACTTCTACATTGTACCATCTCGAAACTTTATTCATGATCGAATGCAGGCTTTCATTTTCAAAAATAAATTTACCCCTCTTCCAATCGATTGCCGCTTCAACATCCACCTTTATGGCTGTCAATCCATGATCAGTCAATTCTGCCTGATAATCGGGTTTTAACAATAGTGGCTGTTTCGCGGAATATTTTAATCCTTGGTTATCCAATGGTGTAACTTTTACAGATCCCTCTAACAAAGTTGTTTTAACTACTTCTTCATTAGCATAGCTATTGATATTAAAGTGGGTACCCAATACCTCTACTTCTTGTCTATCCGTTTTTACGACAAAAGGCTGAGTCTTGTCTTTCGTAACCTCGAAATAGGCTTCGCCAGTTAACACCACCTGACGCGTGCTAAGATTTACAAAAGTTGTAGGATATTTAATGGAGGATGCCGCATTTAACCATACATTGGTTCCATCGGGTAACACCAATCTGAATTGCTGGCCATTGGCTGTAGCCAAGGTATTCGTTACCCTATTATTTCCTCTAACTCCGGCAGTGTAAATAATTTCACCTTTATCAGATTTTGTGATGCTTACCCCCGCCTCATCAGCCAACTTTCCGTTTGCTGCACTATCTAAAGAAATTTTACGCCCATCAGCTAAAGTTAGCGTGGCAGCATTTTTTCCCGGCTTCATTTCATTTAGATAAGCCAGTTGCTGTTGCTTTGCCGAATGCTCTGCATAAAAGAACATTCCTGCGCCAACTACACATAGGATAGCTGCCGCAACGGCCACCTTTTTCCATAAAGCATAAGTAGGAACCAGTTTTGGCTTAATTTCTTCTGTACCTGAAATTTGATATATTTTGCTTAAAATCTCTTGTTTTTCTGTTGCATCCAAACTATGCGGTTGCTTTCCATTTCGCATTTCCTCATCCACAAGATGCCCAAGCTCTTCCTGCATGCCTTCTTGATCAACAAGAACCAAAAAGGTCTGTTGCTCCTCTGCACTTGCTGTTCCGTTGATATAGTTACGGAATAAATTAGAAAACTCTGTTGGTCTGCTCATAGTTTAACGGTTTAAGAACGCTTCAACAGTTTGACGATCTGAGTTAGGGAGTCGGGGTAGTTGAAACTTATTTATTTTTTAATATTATTTTAACAAGGGATTTTATTGCGCTTCAAGCGCGGGAATAAATTTGCATGCTACAAAAAATAGCGCACAGAAATCACCTATCTATGGAATAAATAGAGGAGTAAAAGCATGGCATCAAGATTTTTTAGATAAGCTCTAATATTGGCTAAAGCTTGCTTCATGTGCGAATGCACAGTCCCCTCACTAATGCCCATCAGTTCGGCAGCCTCCTGGTATTTTAAACCTTCGACCTGGCAGAGCTGATAAACTTTACGCTGCTGAGGGGATAGGCTATCTACTGCCTGGTTCAATAATTTTTCGGTTTCATTATAACCCAGAATATCTTCGGTATTTCGGTCGCCCTGCTCCAACTGCTCTTCTTTAAGCTCAACATAGCGAATCGCGTCACGAGCAATTTTTCGAAGCGTATCAATACTTTGATTCCGTGCAATGCGGTTTAAATACGCCCCAATATTATCTACATGATTAAGGTCGAGCCTTTTCATCCATACCTTAACAAATACATCTTGTACAATTTCTTTCGCTTTTGATCTCGAATGAGTCAGTTTATAAGCGATATTGAAGATCAATTGGTGATAAGTTTCGAACAAAGAATTGAAAGCATGTTGATCGCCGTCGGCAATCAAGCTGAGCAATTCCGATTCATTCAACAAAGGCACCACTTTCATACTTATTATCTATCCCCAGCTTATAAAATTAAGAAAAGATTCAATAATAAATAATAATTCCGAGATTCCAATATGGAAAGGGTTTATGGCATTTTACATTTTACCGCTTAGTTGTAAATAATACACTACGGTTAATACAATTCCCAAACACACACCCATAACGGAGGTTGCATTTATTTTAGCTCCCTTTAACCAGTCGACAATAATAAATAATATGCCCAATGGAGGTACCAACCCTATCAATGAATACGCGGCAATCAATTCTTTATAATTTTCCTTTTTCATCTTTATCGATTTATGATTGGGTTTGAAACTAATCTCTAATATGCTAAATGTAAGATAGTGATTTCAGTACAATAAATTGTCCAAAACTAATAATTAAAAAAGGCTCCCGCATTGAATATGCAAGGAGCCTTTTTTAATTTCGAATGTTTGAATTATATACCGTTATTTCTAGGCTTGCATTTTAAACACCGGAGATATATCTGCGGCACTTGATGCGCTTACCTGTAAATCTGTAATTAATCCTGTTTGCAAGCTATATGCCCAGGCATGAACACTTAGCTCTTGTCCTGAAGCCCATGCATTTTGTACAATAGACGTACTCATCACATTGGCAGCTCCTTCTATTGCATTTAGTTCAACCAAACGATTCGATCTCTTTACAGGATCTTTAATCGTTTGCATCTCACGCTCATGCATCCTGATCACATCTTTGATATTCCTTAACCAGTTATCGATCAAACCAACCTGTTTGTCGCCCAATGCAGCATTTACCCCACCGCAGCCATAGTGACCACACACGATAATGTGCTTTACCTTCAATACATTTACAGAGTAATCTAATACGCTCAACATATTCATATCGGTATGTGCTACCACATTTGCAATATTGCGATGCACGAAGATATCACCCGGCATTGTATTTGTAATTTGGTTGGCTGGCACACGGCTGTCTGAACACCCAATCCAAAGAACAGGTGGGGACTGCCCAGCTGAAAGCCTTTCAAAAAATTTAGGATCTTCCTTAAGCGTTTCTGCTACCCAATCCTTATTTCCTTGTAATAAACCTTCGTATGTTATTTTATCTGTCTCCTGTTTTTCTAATTTAGCGCACATAATATTTTAATTATTAATTTCTTCAATTACTTTATTATTCAATTTTGGTACGGTGTATTGTTCTTTTACGTTTTCAAGCACAACAATGATACCCTTTGTATAAGCGTTGTGCTTATAATTAAATATGGTTTCCAGTACATCCGGATCAATATACCGGGAGTTGGTTCCGTCAATAATCACATTTGTTTCTTTCGGAATGTTATTTAAAACGACCTGAATAGCAGCTTTGTTTAAGAAAGATACTTCTTCTGCCAGTTTAATTCTGATGTTCTTTTTATTGCCTTCTTCCTGAATCTTGTAGAAGTATGGATTACGCATATTGGTACGTAGCAGGTAAAATACAGAGAATAGCATACCTATTGCTACACCTTTCAAAAGGTCAGTAAGCAGTACGGCTACGATTGTGATCACAAATGGAACGAACTGGTCCCAACCTTTATGAAACATGTGCTTAAATAATGCCACTCTTGTAAGTTTATAACCAGTTACCAATAGTATAGCAGCTAAACATGCCAAAGGTATCATATTTATTAGACCCGGGATAAAAAGTAACGATAAAAGTAACCATACCCCGTGAAAAATTGCCGACATTTTTGTTCTTCCGCCCGCGTTTACATTGGCAGAACTACGTACAATAACCGAAGTTAAAGGTAACCCTCCTAATAAACCACTAAACATATTCCCGGCTCCTTGTGCCATTAATTCTCTATTGGTTGGAGAAACACGTTTAATCGGATCAATTTTATCTACGGCTTCTATACTTAACAGGGTTTCTAAACTGGCAACTACTGCAATTGTTGCAGCAACGATCCACACCTTACTATTCATAATTTCTGAAAAGTTTGGTGCTATAAATAGAGCTTTAAACTCTGCCCATCCACTCACTACCGGGATTTCGACCATTTGCTTTGCCTGAAGGGCATAACCTGTTCCCTGAAAGGCTAAACTTAAGCCAACCCCCAAAACCACCACTACTAAAGGTGCCGGGATTACACTTAACTTTTTAAACTTGGGCCAGAAAACCAGCACAAGGATAGACAAGCCACTAATAACTATAGCCGCCAGGGTAAAATGATCCATCGCACCGGCAATTGCCGAAAAGGTATTCTCATTATCTTTCTGTAGAAAACTTTCATCACCAAAAAAATCTGAATCAACACCTAAAGCATGCGGCAATTGTTTAAGAATCAAGGTTAGTCCGATTGCGGCCAACATACCTTCTATCACACTTGATGGAAAGTAATTACCTATCATTCCTCCTTTTAATAAACCAAGGATCAATTGCATTGCTCCGGCTAGCACCACGGCAAGTAAAAAAGTCTGATAACTTCCTAACGTACCGATAGCACCTAAAACAATCGCTGTTAACCCAGCTGCCGGTCCACTTACACTTAATTGCGAACCGCTAAGACTCGCCACGACTATTCCACCAACAATACCCGTTATAAGACCCGCAAACAACGGGGCGCCTGAGGCTAGCGCAATTCCCAAACATAAAGGCAATGCAACCAGAAATACAACGATACTGGATGGCAAATCACGCTTTAAATTCTTTTTTAATATATACTTCTTCACTTCCAATCTTGAAAAGACTGAGTTTCCACTTTGCATAACAATAATTCTAATGTTGTAACTAATTTTAAAAAAAAATGCATAGTTATCCCTAAGAGGGAATTATGCGGCAAAAATTAGCATCTGTTAGGAGGCGGTGTTGGTACCGAAGGGTGGAATGGATCGACGTATCGTTTGAAATGATTAATAAAACTATTGTTAATACCGTAATGACTAAGTACAGCTGAAAAGCTATAGTCGTAGTGCAGATCGATTTTAAAATCACAAAGTTTTACTTTTGACTTGCCGCTTTCGCCATCTGCGCTATGCTCTACTTCTATTTGCATAATCACAGCGTTCATAATCTCTTTATCAATATGATTAAAAAACACAGGCGCACCAGATATCATCATCTTTGCTGAAAAGATGCCAAGAAAGGCGATGATAATTAATAAACGATATTTCCTTAGGAACATTTATCTCTGGTTTTGGTTTTAGATATCATCAAAAATAACTCCAAAATAGTTTAACTAGCAAATCAAGATGTAATAAAAATGTAATTTAGTTGTGATAAAACAATAGTTTCCTTGCATAAAATTGAAAATCAACTCATCAATTTATAGAAAAATGAAGCATTAAGCGTAATTTAGGCCCCTTATATACCTTCATCCGTTTATGAAACAATTATTATTCAGTTTATTGCTTGTGTGTCCGTTTTTTGCGTTTTCACAGAGCAATAACTCCCCTTCTAGCTACGATCCACACGAAATTGCCATTACAGGTTACCTTCAAACGCAATATCAACGTGCGCAATCGGCAGGGATATCCTCTTTTTCTGGCGGAGATTTCGGGAAAAACTCACAGGACCGTTTTATGATCCGCAGGGGAAGATTGAAAATTGACCGTGCCGACAAATACTCAAGTATTGTTTTTCAAATTGATGCTACACAAAATGGGGTTGCATTAATGGATGCATTTATACAGCTGCATAGACCAGATTCGAAAAATTTCTTGTTTACTGCTGGATTATTTAACCGCCCTTTTGGATACTCTATCGTATACTCATCAGGATATAGAGATTTTCCGGAAAGAGCTAGAGTATTCCAAACCATAATGCCCCGAGAAAGGGATATTGGTGCAATGCTAACCTTTAGACCTGATCATAAAATGTTCCATTTTTTGACTGCTGAATTGGCTGTTATTAATGGTAGTGGTTATTCTGCAAGAGATTATGATACAAAAAAAGACATTGTTGGGAACCTAGGCTTTAAGTTTGACAGTCTTGCCAACAAAAAACTGCACATAGGTTTTGGTGGCTCTTTTTATAAAGGTTCTGTACGAAATGATACAGAAAGCTATTATACAAGTACAAGCAACGGCTTTGTTAAAAATACCAGTCCAAATAATGTGGGATGGAATGCAAAACGTAATTATTATGGTGGAAATTTGCAAGTACAATACGATAACACTTTCGGCGCCACATCATTTAAAGCAGAATATGTTGCGGGAACACAACCTGGTGTAGCCAGCTCATCGAGTATAACAGGTCCGATTGCCAGCCAGAGCTTTGCTACGCAACCAACTACAGACCTATATCTACGCCCTTTTTCAGGGTATTACCTGTGGCTTACTCAAAGAATAGCAAAAAGCAGATTTACGGCATTATTGGCTTATGATGTTTATGATCCTAATACCGATATTAAAGAAAGTGAAATTGGTGCGCCCAACAGCTTCACTACCGCTGGAGATATTAAATTTAGTACTTTAGGCTACGGCATGACCTGTCAGATTGGCCCAAGAATAAAATTAACAGCCTATAACGAGCATGTTGTAAACGACACTACTGAATTACCCGAATATGTCAATGATCTTAAGGATGATGTATTTACGATGAGGTTGCAATATCGTTGGTAATAGATATATTTATAATATTTGATAAAATCATTTTTAATGAAGAATAAGATAGAGTTACTAGAAGATAAAATTCAACAAGCTCTGGCTGGTGGCGGTGCAGCCCGAATTGAAAGTCAACATAAAAAAGGTAAACTTACAGCAAGGGAAAGAATCCATTTTTTAATGGACGAAAACTCTTTTGAAGAAATCGGAATGATGGTTACTCACCGCAGCACCGATTTTGGAATGGAGCGCGAAAAATATTTAGGTGATGGTGTAGTAACCGGATACGGGAATATCAATGGCCGTTTGGTATATGTGTTCTCTCAAGATTTTACCGTATTTGGCGGTTCATTATCAGAGACTCATGCCGAAAAGATCTGTAAAATCATGGATATGGCCATGAAGAACGGGGCCCCTGTTATTGGTTTGAATGATAGTGGTGGTGCCCGTATACAAGAAGGTGTAGTTTCATTAGGTGGTTATGCTGATATTTTTTACAGAAACGTTCAGGCATCCGGTGTTATCCCTCAATTATCGGCTATCATGGGTCCTTGTGCAGGTGGAGCTGTATATTCTCCGGCCATTACCGATTTTATATTTATGGTTGAAAACACATCTTATATGTTTGTTACAGGCCCTAATGTGGTTAAAACAGTAACACACGAAGAGGTGAGTTCGGAAGAACTTGGTGGTGCTTCTACCCATGCTACCAAATCAGGTGTAACTCATTTTGCATGTAGCAATGAACTTGATGCAATCAATCATGTGAAAAAGTTGCTCAGCTATATGCCGCAAAACTGCGAAGAAGTACCTGCTCAACTGCCTTATGAGATGGCAAATGAGAATAGGCCTGCTTTGAACGACATAATGCCTCAAAATGCAAATCAGCCTTATGATGTGCGGAGCATTATTGAAGCGACTGTAGACAGCGAGAGCTTTTTGGAGGTCCATAAGGATTATGCAGAGAATATTGTTGTCGGTTTTGCCCGTCTTGCGGGGAGAAGCATAGGTATTGTAGCGAATCAACCAGCTTATCTAGCTGGAGTTTTAGACAACCATGCCTCAACTAAAGCTGCAAGATTTGTCCGTTTTTGCGATTGTTTCAACATCCCTCTGCTCGTTTTTGAAGATGTTCCTGGATTTTTGCCGGGAACGGATCAGGAATGGAATGGAATCATTACTAACGGAGCTAAATTGCTTTACGCCTTTAGCGAAGCTACGGTGCCCCGCATCACAGTGATCACCAGAAAAGCTTACGGCGGTGCTTATGATGTAATGAATTCTAAACATATCGGTGCTGATTTAAATTATGCATGGCCTACAGCAGAAATTGCGGTTATGGGTGCTAAAGGTGCTGCTGAAATCATTTTCAAAAAAGAGATTACTACTGCAGAAAAGCCTGAAGAAAAATGGTTAGAAAAAGAAAAGCTCTATTCTGAGACTTTTGCCAACCCTTATCGTGCCGCTGAACGTGGTTTTGTGGATGAGGTAATAGAACCTTCACAAACCAGGAATAAGCTCATTAAGGCCTTTAAAATGCTGGAAAATAAAGTGGTAAATACGCCCCGTAAAAAACACGGAAATATACCTTTGTAATGCAATTGAGCCGTACTGATGTTTTATTAATGGCCTTTTGTACAGGACTTATCGTAGCAAACATTTACTACTGCCAGCCACTTGTGATTCTCATTGCCAGAGAATTTAACCTGACTGAAAGCCATGCAGGTACAATAACCTATCTAACGCAGGCAGGCTATGCACTGGGCTTATTTCTAATCGTGCCGCTTGGCGATATGTTTGAACGTCGCAAGCAAATATTAATGATTACTGGGGTCGCGGTAGCAGCTTTATTGCTGGCGGCTTTTTCGCATACTTTCTTGATGCTACAAATCGCTTGTGTGTTGATTGGGGCAAGCTCTATCGTTCCTCAACTAATTTTACCAATGGCAGCCAACCTTACCTCGGATGAAAAACGGGGACCAACTATTGGTATCATCATGAGTGGATTGCTAATCGGCATACTTGCATCAAGGACAATAAGTGGGAGCGTAGGATTTTTATGGGGCTGGCGTACCATGTTTTTTATTGCAGCGGGTGTTTGTTCGCTACTTTTAGTATTAATGGCTAAACGCTTTCCGATCAGCAAGCCAACTTTTAATGGTACATATAAAACGTTGATGCTTTCCATGTGGTACTACATCAAAACACAACCAGTTTTGCGCGAGGCATCGATCATCAATTTCTTAGCTTTTGCTATTCTTAGTGCATTCTGGACTACCATGGTACTTTTTCTGGCTAGTCCTCCATTTAATTTTCAAACGCTGCAAATTGGTCTATTTGGCATTGCCGGGGCTGCGGGGGCTTTAGCAGCTCCATTGGTTGGTAAATTAAGTAGCGGACAAAACCCACGTAAAAATTTACTTGTAGGGCTTATTTTACAACTCATAAGCATTTGCGCATTTTATTTTACAGGCAGTCATTTGTACCTTTTTATAGCTGGTATTATTTTAATTGACATTGGGCAACAGGCAATCCATGTGACCAACCAAACCAGAATATACGCCCTGGTTCCTGAAGCACGCAACCGTCTAAATACAATATTTATGTCTGTTAGCTTTGTGGGGGCATCCTTTGGCTCGGCCTTAGGTTTATGGCTTTGGGACAAAGGTCAATGGCCCCTATTTTGTCTTGGAACAGGTCTGGTGGTTATCCTCAACATATTGATCTATAATTTTTACAGTCATAAAATTAAAGCTTAACTATTGTGGAGATTCAGATTGAACAGATCAGATTTGATTTAACCTGGCCCATCAGGCATGAGGCGATGTATCCTGAATTACCCTTTGATGCGATTAAACTAGCTAAGGACCCTAATGGTATACATTTCGGACTTTATGCAAAACATCATCTGGTCGCGGTAGTTTCCCTATTCAACATAGGGCATGTTTACCAATTCAGAAAATTTGCAACTATAACGGCTGAACAAAGTAAAGGTTATGGAACAATATTACTAACTCATGTTATCAATTATGTAAATGAAATGGACGGTCAAAAACTATGGTGTAATGCCCGGGTTTCTGCTACTGGATTTTACAATAAGTTTGGTATGATACAGACTGATCAGCCCTATATGAGTAACGGCATCGAATTTGTCACCATGGAGTTACAACTGAACAATTAACCGACGACTTGTGTTCGGTTTTATATATTTGCTTACAATAAAAGAACAGAATAATGGCTAAAAAGAAAGACGACAAGCAGAATCATGTTGCTGTGGTTAATAAAAAATCACTGCAGTTTTTTGAAAAATATATCAATAACCCTTCTCCAACCGGCTTTGAATATCCAGGTCAGAAATTATGGCTTGACTATCTAAAACCATATATCGATGAAAGTTTTATTGACAATTACGGCACCGCTGTAGGGGTAATTAACCCTAAAGCCGAATTTAGAGTAGTAATTGAAGCTCACGCTGACGAAATCTCCTGGTTCGTGAATTACATCACCGAGGATGGATTAATATACGTAATTCGTAACGGAGGTTCGGATCATCAGATTGCACCTTCCAAAAGGGTTAATATCCATACTGACAAAGGCATGGTAAAGGCTGTATTTGGATGGCCGGCTATACACACCCGTCATGGTGGAGAGAAAGAAGAAGCACCTGCCCTTAAAAATATATTTCTGGATTGCGGATGTACTTCTAAAGAAGAAGTGGAAAAACTAGGCATTCATGTTGGCTGTGTAATTACCTACGAAGATGAATTTATGGTCCTAAACGATCGCTATTATGTAGGTAGAGCACTGGATAACAGAGCTGGAGGCTTTATGATTGCCGAAGTAGCACGTTTACTTCAAGAGAATAAAAAGAAACTTCCATTCGGATTGTATATCGTAAACTCGGTACAGGAAGAAATTGGATTACGTGGTGCTGAAATGATTGCGCATAGAATTAAACCACATGTTGCGATCATTACCGATGTAACTCACGATACAACCACACCGATGATCAATAAAAAAACTCAGGGTGATTTGGCTTGCGGTAAAGGACCAGTGGTTTCTTATGCCCCAGCAGTACAAACCAACCTCAATAAATTATTGATTGAAACCGCTGAAAAGAATGGTATCCCTTTCCAACGTCAGGCCTCCTCACGCTCGACAGGTACTGATACGGATGCTTTTGCATATTCTAACGGTGGTGTACCATCTGCGCTGATTTCGTTACCGCTGCGTTATATGCATACTACAGTCGAAATGATCCACAAGGAAGATGTAGACAATGTAATTAGCCTGATCTATCATGCATTATTAAATATCGAAAAAGATCACGATTTCAGATACGGTAAATAGTATTACCTATTAAAAAAGAAAGGGGTGTTTGATTTTTTTTCAGACATCCCTTTCTTTTTTTAATCCCACCGCTTTTGTTACTTTTATGTATCATCCGTTAAAAACCATTTACTTATGAGCGATCAATCAGCAAAATTCACAGAAAAAATTAAAGCCTCTTATAAACCCTCTGGCTCATATATTTATTTAGGAGCAGGTATATTAAATGGTGAGGTACTAGCCGATGCTGAAGTAAACCTATCACTACATATGATGAACCGGCATGGATTAGTTGCCGGAGCAACCGGTACAGGAAAGACCAGAACATTACAACTACTTGCCGAACAATTATCGGATGCTGGTGTACCTGTTTTTATGCTAGATGTCAAGGGGGATTTATCCGGCTTAAACCAACCCGGAGCAAGTAATGCCAAAATTGAAGAAAGGTCGCAGCAACTTAATAAACCATTTAACCCATCGGGCTTTCCACTAGAACTTTATTCATTGTCAGGTAAGCTTGGTGCACAGATGCGAGCTACCGTTCTGGAGTTTGGCCCTACCCTATTGGCCAAGATTCTTGATTTGAATGATACCCAGTCCGGCGTACTGGCAGTTATATTCAAATATGCGGATGACAATAAAATGCCAATTATAGACCTAAATGATCTTAAAAAGTTGGTTAACTACCTTGCCGGAGATGAAGGAGCCGAGGAAATTAAAAGCACTTATGGCAAAATATCAACAGCAACATCTGGCACCATTTTAAGAAAAATAGTTACCATAGAGCAGCAAGGTCTAAGTGCCATGTTTGGGGAACGTTCTTTTGATATTGAAGATCTTTTTGAAAAGGTTGATGGCAAAGGAACAATTAGCTTGCTGAATATTTCTGATGTTCAAACCCAACCTGTTTTATACTCGACATATTTGCTGAGCTTACTAGCCGAAATATTTTACAACATGCCAGAGGCTGGCGACCTGGACAAGCCTAAACTGGTCTTCTTTTTCGACGAGGCCCATTTGCTATTTAAAAACTCCTCTAAAGCCTTTTTAGAACAAATCGAAACGATCATCAGGCTAATCAGATCTAAAGGCATAGGCGTCTTCTTTTGCACTCAGGCACCTACAGATGTACCCGAAAGTGTATTGTCACAATTAGGAAATCGTATTCAACATGCATTAAGGGTATTTACCCCTAACGATGCCGATGCTTTAAAGAAGACGGTCAATACTTATCCTCGTTCAGATTTTTACAAAATCGATGAGATATTAACATCCCTGGGAACTGGTCAGGCACTGATTACCGTGTTAAACGAGAAAGGAATACCTACAGAGGTAGCAGCAACCATGCTTACTCCTCCAAGGGCCATTATGGGCCCCTTACCTCTCACAGACTATAACTCTTTGATCCAAGCCAGCCCTATGACTACCAAATACGCGGAAGCAATTGATCCCGAGAGCGCATATGAAATACTCACTAAGCGGGTTAATGATAAATTAGCAGGAGAAGACCAGTCTGAGGCAGTGCCCGCCCCTGCAAAAGGAGAAAAAAGTATCATTGAGCAAGTAATGGGCGCAACCATCACCAGGCAGATAGGTAAAGAAATTGTCCGCGGAATATTTGGTATGCTTACTGGCAAAAAACCACGCAGTAGTGGGGCTAAGGGAATATTTGGATTTTAACTTAAAAAACTATCCTTAGATGAATCAAAAAATGTATTTTAGCCCAATAAAAATTTAACGTTTACATTGAGTATTAACCAATTCATTATTTTAATTGAATGAAACCTACCCTACTAATATTAGCCGCCGGTATGGCGAGCCGCTATGGCAGCATGAAACAAATTGATGGCTTCGGTCCAAACAATGAAACCATTATCGACTATTCTATATACGATGCAATTAAGGCAGGTTTTGGCAAAGTAGTCTTCATCATTAAAGAAGAATTTGTCGATAATTTTAAAGCTATTTTTGAACCAAAACTAAGTGGTAAAATTGAGACGGATTACGTATTCCAAAACTTCGATTTAAAGCAGTTTGGTATTGAAGAAGAAATCTATCGTGAAAAACCATGGGGAACAGCTCACGCTATTCTTTCCGCCAGAAAGACCATTAAAGAACCATTTTGTGTAATCAATGCCGATGATTATTATGGCTTTGATGCTTTCAGTAAAATGGTTGACTTTTTAAATAATGAGGCTACAGATAGTAACTATTCTATCGTTGGCTATCAGATTGGAAAAACGCTATCTGATTTTGGATCGGTTTCCCGCGGAGTTTGCAAAACTAGTGAAGCAGGTTATCTGGAGGAAATTACAGAGCGTACACAAGTTTATAAAAAAGGAGATGCGATCGTTTATGAAGAGAATGGTGTAGAATATCCTTTGGAATACAATACGCCTGTTTCTATGAATTTCTGGGGCTTTACACCAGCAGTATTTAAACTAACTGAAGACTTGTTTAAAGTATTCGCTTTAGCAAATAAAGATAAGCCTAAAGCTGAATTCTTTATTCCTTTAATTGGCGAGAACCTTGTGAAAAGCAATTCAGCAAGTTTTAAAGTTATACCTACAGACAGCCAGTGGTTCGGTGTAACTTATAAAGAAGATAAACCATTTGTACAAAGCTGCATAGATGAGCTTGTTAAAAATGGCACTTATCCAGAAAACCTTTGGAACTAATTTTTATCCAATTATAAAAAGGAAAGGCCCTTGATCGATGATCAAGGGCCTTTCCTTTTTATAGAAATCAACGATTACTTTTTGTCGTCTTTAACTTCTTCGAAGTCTACATCAGTAACGTTATCGCCACCATCAGCATGTCCGCTAGCCTGACCTTCTGCACCAGCTTCTGGCTGTGCACCGTCTTGACCACCTTTATACATTTCTTCTGAAGCAGCATTCCATGCATTTTGCAATTCTTCCTGAGCTGCATCAATATCAGCAAAATTTCTTGCTGCATGTGCGTCTTTAAGTTTTTTCAAACCTTCTTCAATAGGCGCTTTTTTATCAGCAGAAAGTTTATCACCAAACTCTTTTAATTGTTTCTCAGTTGTGAAAATTAAAGCATCTGCACCATTGATTTTCTCAGCTTCTTCTTTAGCAACTCTATCAGCATCAGCATTTTGCTCTGCTTCTTCTTTCATCCTTTTGATCTCTTCGTCAGTTAAACCTGAAGAAGCTTCAATACGGATTTTTTGCTCTTTACCAGTAGCTTTATCTTTAGCACTTACGTGTAAGATACCATTCGCATCAATATCAAATGCTACTTCTACCTGAGGAACTCCACGTGGAGCTGGTGGAATACCATCTAAAATGAAACGACCAATTGTACGGTTCTGAGCAGCCATTGGACGCTCACCTTGTAAAATATGGATCTCTACAGAAGGCTGATTATCAGCAGCAGTAGAGAAAGTCTCTGCTTTTTTAGAAGGAATAGTAGTGTTGGCTTCGATTAACTTAGTCATTACACCACCCATAGTTTCAATACCTAAAGAAAGTGGAGTAACATCTAATAACAATACATCCTTAACTTCTCCAGTCAATACACCACCTTGAATTGCAGCACCAATAGCTACAACCTCATCAGGGTTTACACCTTTAGAAGGTTCTTTACCAAAGAAAGCTTTTACAGCTTCCTGAATAGCAGGAATACGTGTAGAACCACCAACTAAAATGATCTCGTCAATGTCACTTGTTTTTAAACCAGCATTTTTCAAAGCAGATTTACAAGGATCAATTGTACGTTTGATCAAATCACTAGCCAATTGCTCAAATTTCGCACGACTTAATGTTCTAACAAGGTGTTTAGGTCCTGTTGCGTCAGCAGTGATATAAGGAAGATTGACCTCAGTTGAAGTCGTACTTGAAAGCTCAATTTTAGCTTTCTCGGCAGCTTCTTTTAAACGTTGCAATGCCATTGGATCTTGGTGTAAATCCATGCCATTTTCGTTTTTAAACTCATCAGCTAACCAATCGATAATGATGTGATCAAAATCATCACCACCTAAGTGAGTATCACCATCAGTAGATTTAACTTCAAATACACCATCGCCCAATTCAAGTACAGAAACGTCATGAGTACCGCCACCGCAGTCAAACACAACGATTTTCATATCTTTATGAGCTTTATCCAAACCGTAAGCTAAAGCAGCTGCAGTTGGCTCATTGATGATACGTTTAACAGTTAAACCCGCAATTTCACCAGCTTCTTTCGTAGCTTGACGTTGAGCATCATTAAAGTAAGCAGGAACCGTAATAACGGCTTCAGTTACCTCATGACCCAAGAAATCTTCTGCAGTCTTTTTCATTTTCTGCAAAATCATTGCAGAAATCTCCTGAGGAGTATATTTACGGTCGTCAATTTCTACACGTGGTGTATTGTTGTCGCCCTTAACAACGTTATATGGTACGCGAGCTGCTTCTTTGCTAACTTCAGCAAAGCTGCTACCCATAAAGCGCTTAATTGAATAAATTGTTTTTGTTGGGTTAGTTATGGCCTGACGTTTAGCAGGCTCACCAACTTTACGTTCACCATTCTCTGCAAAAGCAACAATGGATGGCGTAGTACGTTTACCCTCACTGTTGGCTATAACTACAGGTTCGTTACCTTCCATTACGGCTACGCAAGAGTTTGTTGTTCCTAAGTCTATACCAATAATTTTTGACATGTTATTTATCTCTGTTTATGTTATGAAATCTTTTATTATTTATAATCTGTTTAACAAGCAATGTGCCAATTGAGTTTTGGCAGAAAATCATCCTTACAAAGAATAATTAACGAATTTTATGTCCGAAAGCCATTACAAAAATGTGACAGTATGACAGAAATGCATATAAAAGCTAGTTATCTAGCTCAAATAATCTTTCCAAATGGTGATATCCAATTCCAAAATACGCTTTAGTTTCCTTTATTTTCTCAAGAATCTCGGCCCTTCTAGTTTCCGACGCACCATCAACGCTCTTAGTTCCTTTAGATTTAATGCCAACCACCAATACATTTTTAGGAGTATGCGCATCCGAAATGAATTCAAACACTTTAGTCTTATAACCAAAATATTCGAGTATTAAGGCCCTTAGTCCGTCACTTACCATTTCAGCCTGTCGCTCCATAAAAATGCCATATTTAGTTAAAAAAGAAACATCATTTTTAACTTTGTGCTTTTCCATTTCCCTCCTGATCTGTTTATGGCAACAAGGTGCAACTACAATCAGTCCGGCATTTGCCTTTATACCTTTATAAATCGCATCATCAGTAGCCGTATCACAAGCATGAAGTGCGATCAAGAGATCTATTCCATCCACCGCATAAGCTTCAATCGTTCCCTGAACAAAATCAAGCTGCTTAAATTCTGAACCAGAAGCAATACCATTACATAAATTCACCAGGTCCTCTCTATATTCGACTCCTGTGACCCCAGTATTTAATTTTAATACGTTATGTAAATAATCGTACAAAGCAAATGTCAGATACCCCTTCCCAGAGCCCATATCGACCACCTTATTGATCTTATCAGCGGGTAAATCTTTAATCAGCGTACTTAATATCTCAATATATTGATTGATTTGACGATATTTATCCTGCGCATTTTTAAATACATTACCTTCTTGATCGGTAATCTTCAATTCTTGCAAATAAGCTTTCCCAGTAGGTTTTATCAACCGCTTCTTTTCCTTATTATGAGCTAACGTAGGTTGCACAGCTGTGCTCACTGATTTCTCTCTTAAAGAGATTTGTTGCTTCTTCCCATGCTCCAATATGATTTCCTTTTCCGTAGTAAACAGCGTGCATACCTTAAAGTCATTACTCACAAAATGAGAGATCAGCGTGATCCCTTCAGCAATTGGAAAATTCTTAAAGATGTCCCTCGTCTTATAGCGATAAGTAAACGAAAGCATATCAGCCCGCTTAATCTTCACCTTACGTACATAAATATTCTTTAGTTCCTTTTCATTCCCCTGATAATTACCAAGTGAAACTTTCAAAAATACATTGGAAGAAATGCTATCAGCTAACTGTGTCTGAAATTGTTGTAAATGGAGTTGATTGGACATGAATTTGAATTACTCTACAAAGATAACCTTTTGAAATTAATAGTAAATTGCCTTTATGAAGCACAATTATCTAATTGCCATCTTGCCTCCTCCCGAACTGAGTATGCAAATTGATGAAATTAGAAAAGCATGTTCAGAGAAATATAAAGTCTATAAAGCACTACGACCACCGGTCCACATTACTCTTTTATTCCTACGAAATTTGGATGATGTTTTCGAGTCACAGTTAATAAGCGCTCTTGAAGCCGCCAGGAATTTCAAACCTTTTCTGCAGAAATTAGAAAATTATGATGCATTCGTTGGCAATGAAGTGGTATTTATTAAAGCGCTAGTCAATCCCGAAATCACCACACTATACAGAAATATTAAAAAGGTACTTGGAGATCTTTCAAAAGAGCCAAAAAGCCAGATCAGCCCACATATCACTATTGCCTATAGAGACCTGAAAGACCAGTTTCCTCAGATCTATGCAGAATATAAAGATAGAAACTTTGAAGCCAGCTTTCAGGTAGACCAGTTTACGTTATTAAAACACGACCATATCCGCTGGAATATGATTAAAAATTACGAAGCTAAACCAGGAGATCAGCAACTGGAACTCACCTTATAAGCAAAAAAGCCCTGTCCGTTATTCGGACATGGCTTTTTTGTATTTCGAATCAGGGAATAGTTATTCGCCTTTATCTTCTGATTTTTCTTCAGCAGCTGGAGCTTCTTCAACTGCAACTTCTGCTTTAGCAGCAGGAGCATCAGTAGCTTTAGCTTTGCTTCTACCACGACGAGTAGTTTTCTTTTCAGCGGCTTCTGCTTCTTTACCATAAACCTCATTGTAATCAACCAATTCGATTAATGCCATCTCAGCATTATCACCTAAACGATTGTTTAACTTAATGATTCTGGTATAACCACCTGGACGGTTAGCAACTTTCGCTGCAACATCACGGAACAACTCAGTAACAGTTTCTTTATCTTGCAAATAGCTAAATACAATACGACGAGAGTGTGTAGTATCAGTTTTAGATTTTGTAATAATAGGCTCAACATACATACGTAAAGCTTTTGCTTTTGCTAAAGTAGTTGAAATCCTTTTATGTTTAATTAACGATGAAGCCATGTTAGCCAACATCGCTTTACGATGTGAATCTGTTCTTCCTAAGTGGTTGTTTTTCTTACCGTGTCTCATTTTTTGATTTATTCAGTATATACCGTCTCTATTTATGCGAGGGAATTATATACTATTAACAATATTGTTATTTATATTTTGTACTTATTATTCTTCGTCCAATTTAAATTTTGACAAGTTCATGCCAAAAGATAAACTTTTTGATTTAACAAGTTCTTGTATCTCTGTCAAAGATTTTTTACCGAAGTTTCTGAATTTTAACATATCAGCAACATCATAAGAAACAAGATCAGCTAAAGTGCGTATATCAGCTGCTTTTAAGCAGTTCAATGCACGAACTGAAAGATCTAAATCAACTAATTCAGTTTTTAAGATCTTACGCATATGTAAGATTTCCTCATCAACTTCTTTAGTTTCTTCTTTAGCTTGAGATTCTAATACTAAATTCTCGTCAGAGAACAACATAAAGTGCTGGATCAAAATCTTAGCAGCTTCTTTAAGTGCTTCTTCAGGATGGATAGAACCATCTGTAGAAATATCTAATATTAATTTTTCATAATCTGTTTTCTGCTCAACGCGATAGTTTTCAATCGTGTATTTTACATTTTTCATTGGAGTGAAGATCGAATCAATTGCGATCACACCAACTACAGCATCATTGATTTTATTTTCCTCAGCAGGCACATAACCACGTCCTTTATTAATGGTTAATTCCACTTCTAAAGTAACAGATTTCTCCATGTTACAAATAACGAAATCAGGGTTAAGCACCTCGAAGTTATTAGAGAATTTAGTGATGTCACCAGCAAGAAACTGCTCTTGTCCATTAACTAAAATAAAAACCTTCTCTGAATCGCCAGCATCTCCTGTTTTTTTAAAACGTACTTGTTTTAAATTAAGAATAATTTCTGTTAAATCTTCTACAACACCTTTCATTGTAGAGAACTCATGAGATACGCCTGAAAAACGAATACTTGTAATGGCATAACCTTCTAAAGAAGAAAGCAATATTCTTCTTAAGGCATTACCAATTGTTACACCGAAACCGGGCTCTAAAGGGCGGAACTCAAATGTACCATCGAAATCAGTTGATTTCTGCATGATTACTTTATCGGGTTTCTGAAATGCTAAAATTGCCATTTATAATGTTTTTAGATCGTTATTAAATTTATGTAACGTAAAAAAGTTAATTGCCCTTGAAGGCAATTAACTAAATATATTACTTAGAGTATAACTCTACTATAAGGTTTTCTTTGATATTTTCTGGTATCTCGTCGCGATTAGGATAAGCTAAGAACTTACCTGTCAATTCACTTGCGTTCCAGTCTAACCAATTGAATTTATTGATTACTCTACCAGCTACTGAGTTAGTAATAGCTTCTAAAGTTTTAGATTTTTCGCGAACTGCAATTACGTCACCAGCTTTTAATTGATAAGATGGGATATTTACTACTTCACCGTTAACTGTTACGTGTTTATGGCTAACTAACTGACGAGCAGCTGAACGTGTTGTAGCAATACCTAATCTGTAAACTGTGTTATCTAAACGAGCTTCTAATAATTGTAATAAGTTATCACCTGTAATACCTCCACGTGCAGACGCTTTAGTAAATAAGTTACGGAATTGACGCTCTAATACACCATAAGTATATTTCACTTTTTGTTTTTCCATTAACTGTACTGCATACTCAGACTGTTTTCCTCTTCTTTTTGAAGCACCATGTTGCCCAGGAGGGTAGTTTTTTCTGTCTAGTACTTTATCAGGACCAAAAATTGGTTCTCTGAACTTACGGGCGATTTTGGACTTTGGTCCTGTATATCTTGCCATTGCTTTTTGTTTTAAAGTATCATGCAACCTTACGCTGCAGACTCTTAGCTTTAAAAATTAATAAATTAAACTCTTCTCTTCTTAGGAGGACGACATCCATTGTGTGGAAGCGGTGTAATATCTTTGATTGAGGTTACTTCAATTCCTGAAACTTGCAATGTTCTAATTGCAGATTCACGACCAGAACCAGGACCTTTAACAAAAACCTCTACTTTACGTAGACCTAAGTCAAATGCTACTTTACCGCAATCAGATGCCGCTTGACCTGCTGCATATGGAGTGTTCTTTTTAGAACCCTTGAATCCCATTTTACCTGCAGAAGACCATGAAATAGTTTGACCATTGTTATTTGTTAAGGTAACAATGATATTGTTAAACGTAGCATTGATGTGTGCCTGTCCAACAGGCTCAATAACAACAATACGCTTTTTGGTAACTTTTTTACTCTTAGCCATAATTATTATTCAGTACTAATTTTATTTAGTAGCTTTTTTCTTGTTTGCAACTGTTTTTCTCTTGCCTTTACGTGTACGAGAGTTGTTCTTAGTACGTTGACCACGTACAGGCAAACCTTTTCTGTGACGTAAACCACGGTAACAACCGATATCCATTAAACGTTTAATGTTCAATTGAACTTCTGAACGTAAAGCACCTTCTACTTTGATGCTATCGTTAATGATGGTACGGATTGCTGATAATTCATCATCAGACCAATCTTGTACTTTCTTGTTTAAATCGATACCTGCTTCCGTTAATATACGTTGTGCAGTTGATCTACCTACTCCGAAGATATAGGTTAATCCAATCTCGCCTCTTTTGTTTCTTGGTAAATCAATACCTGATATCCTTGCCATATTTTATACTAATGTTTGATTATCTGAATGTAATACAGATTGAGTAACCTGTACATCCAATCTATATCATACTTCAATAATGTCTTAACCTTGACGTTGCTTAAATTTAGGGTTTTTCTTGTTTATAACATAAAGTTTACCTTTACGACGAATAACCTTGCAATCAGCACTACGTTTTTTAATTGATGACCTAACTTTCATTTTATTTATATCTATAAGTAATCCTGCCCTTTGATAAATCGTAAGGCGACATCTCTAATTTGACTTTGTCCCCTGGTAAAATTTTGATATAATGCATCCTCATTTTCCCAGAGATATGAGCGATAATCTCGTGGCCATTTTCCAGTTCTACCCGGAACATAGCATTTGATAGTGCTTCTCTTATTACACCGTCTTGTTCAATCGAGGCTTGTTTAGCCATATAATATTGATTTTTACTTAATTAGCTGCTATTAAACAGGGACGCAAAATTAAATAAAAAAATTTAATTATTTACTTTTTTTCTTTTAAAACTTCTTCAATAAATGAAAAGGTTGATAAAACGTCTGCGCTACCCTTTTTTATCGCAACAGTGTGTTCAAAATGAGCGGACGGCTTGTTATCCTTACTGGTAACTGTCCAGCCATCTGACCAAAATTTAACACCTGCTGTACCTGCGTTGATCATCGGTTCTATGGCAATTACCATGCCCTCCTCAAGTTTAATTCCACTCCCCCGTCTACCATAATTAGGTACCTCAGGTTTCTCGTGTAATTTCACCCCAACACCATGACCAACTAATTCTCTTACTACTCCAAATCCATTTGCTTCAGCATAAGCCTGCACTGCATACCCAACGTCACCTATTCTAGAGCCAACTACAGCTTTTTCAATTGCAAGCTTCAAGCATTCCTGTGTAACATCTACTAGCTTCTTCCGCTCCGCATCAACCTCACCGATCGAAAAAGTATAGGCAGAATCACCAAAAAAGTTATTCTTTATTACACCACAATCAACAGAAATCAAATCACCTTCTTTGATTATATAATCACCTGGAAAACCATGAACTACTTGTTCATTTGGCGAAATACATAAGGAGTAAGGAAATCCGTTGTAGTTTAAAAAAGCAGGTATTGCACCATGGTCTCTAATAAACGTTTCTGCAAGATCATTTAGTTCTTGGGTTGTAACCCCTGGACCAATGACTTTGGCTACTTCTGCCAAAGTCTTTGATACCAGTAAAGAACTTTCTCTAATGAGTTCTACTTCTTCTTTTGATTTATAATAGATCTTAGACATTTCTATATATTAAATCACAGCATTACTACCACTCGCTGCAGGGATTCCTGTACGACCGGTAACTCTACCTGTTTTCATTAATCCATCATAATGACGCATCAACAAATAACTTTCAATCTGTTGTAATGTATCCAAAACAACGCCCACTAAAATCAATAAAGATGTTCCTCCATAAAAATGTGCGAACTCAGATTTGATTCCAAATTTTACAGCAATTGAAGGAAGGATTGCAATGATTGCTAAGAATATTGCTCCTGGGAACGTGATCTTAGAAATTACATCATCAATAAATGATGAGGTAGATAAACCTGGTTTAATACCTGGTATAAATCCGCCATTCTTCTTCATATCATCCGACATTTGAGTTGGATTCACTGTAATAGCTGTATAGAAAAACGTAAATGCAATAATTAAGAATGCAAATGTTAAGCTATATGCCAATGAGGTATAATCACTAAACTGAATCAACCAGGTATTCTGTAACGAAGGAAAGAAACCTGTTAAAGTTGCAGGAATAAACATCAAAGCCTGAGCAAAGATAATTGGCATTACACCAGCAGCATTAACCTTTAAAGGAATATACTGTCTTACTCCACCAAATTGTCTGTTACCAACAATCCTTTTAGCATATTGAACAGGAACTTTACGTACACCTTGAACAATCATAATGGTAAACATCACAACTGCAAAAAGAGCAACAATTTCAAGCACAAGCGCAATCAATCCACCACCTTCACCGACAACTCTTGAGCTTACTTCCTGCGACAATGCTACAGGTAAACGAGCAATGATACCAACCATAATGATTAGTGAAATACCGTTACCAATACCTTTATCTGTAATCTTCTCGCCTAACCACATCACAAACAATGTACCTGCAGACAAAACAAAGGTCGCAAGGACAAAGAATAAGCCGTGATCAATAACGATAGCTTCAGCAGGAACTTGAGTTTTAACATAGCCAATCGCCTGAACAGCGGTAATGGCTACAGTTAAATAGCGTGTAATCTGATTAAGTTTCTTTCTTCCGCTTTCACCCTCCTTTTGCATTTTCTGAAAAGAAGGAACGGCAATACCTAATAGCTGAACTACAATAGAGGCTGAAATATAAGGCATAACACCCAAGGCCAATATAGATACACGAGAGAATGATCCCCCAGCAAACATATCCAATAGACCTAAAATGCCTGACTTAGTATTATCGCCTAAAAGTGTTGCGTCTACACCTGGTAAAACCACATGAGATACAAACCTATAAACTAAAAGAATCATGAGCGTATAAACTATACGCTCTTTCAATTCTTGAATTTTCCAAATATTACTTAAAGTAGTAAACAGCTTCTTCATTAATTACAATTTTTCGATTGAGCCTCCAACAGCCTCAATAGCTTTTTGTGCAGTTGCAGAAAAAGCATGTGCTTTAACTTCTATCTTAGATTTAACTTCACCACGACCTAAAACTTTAACTAAGTCATTTTTAGATGCCAAACCATGCTCTTGCAAGGTTGCGAAATCTATGCTCGTTAAGTTAAACTTTTCGGCCAAACCTTGTAATACGTCTAAGTTTACACCAACGTATTCAACACGATTAATAGGTTTGAAACCTACCTTAGGTACACGGCGTTGTAATGGCATCTGACCACCTTCAAAACCAATTTTGGTTTTGTGACCAGAGCGAGATCCAGCACCTTTGTGACCACGAGTGGAAGTACCACCGCGACCAGATCCGGTACCACGACCAATTCTCTTACTATTTTTAGTAGAACCTGCTGCAGGTTTTAAATTACTTAAGTTCATTTTTTGAAACTTATTGTGCTGCCCTTCGCTTTCACTAATCAGGGACAACGGTTAAACAATATACAAAGGTTGCAAATGTAATTATATTAACCACATTCACAACCTTATTTAATAATTTATATACTTTCGATAGCGATTAAGTGATTCACTTTTCTCACCATTCCAATGATGGCAGGATTAGCTTCAACTTCTACACTTTGGTTCATTTTAGTTAAACCTAAAGCCTGCATCGTTCTCTTTTGGCGTTCGCTTCTGTCGATAATGCTTTTTATCTGGGTTATTTTGATCTTAGCCATAATATTATCCGTTAAAAACTTTATTTAAATCAACACCACGTTGTTGCGCAACTGTATATGCATCGCGCATTTTTGTTAAAGCATCTACTGTTGCTTTTACCACGTTGTGAGGATTTGATGAACCTTTTGACTTTGCTAGTACGTTATGTACACCAGCACTCTCTAATACAGCACGCATCGCACCACCAGCAATAACACCTGTACCTACTGCAGCTGGTTTGATTAATACAAAACCACCTGAGAATTTACCGATTTGCTCGTGAGGTACAGTGCCATTTAACAAAGGAACTTTTACTAAGTTCTTTTTAGCATCATCAATGCCTTTAGCAATTGCTTCTGTTACCTCTTTTGCTTTACCTAATCCGTAACCTACGATTCCGTTCTCATCTCCAACAACCACGATGGCTGAGAAGCTGAAAGTACGACCACCCTTGGTTACTTTGGCTACGCGTTGTATGCTAACTAAACGATCTTTTAATTCGATCTCGCTAGTCTTAACTCTTTTTATATTGATAGTTGACATTCTTATCTAATTTTCAGATTAAAATTCTAAACCAGCTTCGCGAGCACCTTCTGCCAACGATTTAACGCGACCGTGGTATAAATAGCCATTTCTATCGAAAACAACTTGTTTAATACCTGCTGCGATAGCTTTTTCAGCTACTAATTTACCTACAGCTACTGATTGCTCAGATTTATTGCCTGTACCTGAAAAATCTTTAGATAAAGATGAAGCTGATACAATTGTGCTACCGGTTACGTCGTTAATAATTTGAGCATAAATCCCTTTATTGCTTCTATAAACCGATAAACGTGGACGGCCTTCAGAACCTGTTAATCTTTTTCTGATTCCTTTTTTTATACGATCTCTACGAGATAATTTTTTCCCTGCCATGATGATTATTTTTTAGAAGCTGATTTACCTGCTTTTCTTCTTAACACTTCGCCTACAAACTTGATACCTTTACCTTTATATGGCTCTGGTGCACGTAACGAACGGATTTTCGCTGCTACTTGTCCTATCAATTGTTTGTCAATACTTTCTAAAATGATTTTAGGAGTCTGACCTTTTTCTGAGGTTGTAGTCACTTTAATCTCTTCCGGTAATTGGAATACATAGTGGTGAGAATAACCCAAAACTAAGTCTAATGTATTACCTGTGTTTGTAGCACGGTAACCAACACCTACTAGTTCCTGAGAAATTTTATAACCTTCTGTTACACCAACAACCATATTATTGATCAAAGCACGGTATAAACCATGTAATGCTTTGTGTCTTTTTTGCTCTGAAGGGCGTTGTACAGTTAATACACCTTCTTCTTGACTTACAGTGATATCTGAATCTACTGCTTGAGTTAATTCTCCCTTAGGGCCTTTAACAGTTACTACGTTATCTTTAGATACAGTAATTGTTACGCCTGCAGGTACATTAATTGGGGCTTTTCCTACTCTTGACATTTTGTTATCCTCCTTTAATTAATAAACGTGACACAAAACTTCGCCACCAATGTTAAGTTTAGCCGCTTCTTTATCTGTCATAACACCTTTAGATGTAGACAAGATTGCAATACCTAAACCGTTTAATACTCTCGGCATATTCTCTACGCCGGCATACTGCCTTAAACCTGGTTTGCTAATACGAGTTAACGTGCGGATAGCAGGAATTTTCGTGATCGCATTGTATTTCAAAGCGATTTTGATGATTCCTTGAACCGTACTGTCTTCAAATTTGTAGTTAGCGATGTAACCTTTATCAAAAAGTACTTTAGTAATTTCCTTTTTCAGGTTTGATGCAGGAATCTCTACAATTCTGTGATTTGCCTTGATGGCATTTCTTACTCTTGTAAGATAATCTGCTATTGGATCTGTATTCATTGTTATATAATTGTGATAGTGGTTTCCTTCCCGACCTATTCGAGACGACCTGCCATCGGTTAATGTTTTTGTTTACTGTTTAAGGCATTCAACCCTAAACACAAGTAAGCTGGGATTACCAGCTTGCTTTTCTTACTCCAGGAATTTTTCCTGCTAAAGCCATATCACGGAACAATACCCTTGATATACCGAAAGTACGCATATATCCACGAGGACGACCAGTTAATTTACAACGATTGTGTAAACGTACTGCTGATGAGTTTTTTGGTAACTTATCTAATCCTTCGTAATCACCTGCAGCTTTAAGTTCTGCACGTTTTTCTGCATATTTAGCAACCAATTTTTGGCGCTTAATTTCGCGAGCTTTTACTCCTTCTTTTGCCATTATTGTTCTGTTTTTTGGTTTTTAAATGGTAAGCCAAATTGTTTTAAAAGTTCCAATGCTTCAACGTCAGTAGCAGCAGATGTTACAAATGTAATATCCATACCTAAAATCTTGCTGATTTTATCGATGTTGATCTCAGGGAAGA
>RCUH01000282.1_pt1 | contig 60020 bp, 44 predicted proteins | sample 2166191 | NCBI WGS metagenome assembly RCUH01 (sample SAMN09932848, study PRJNA488358) | compost metagenome | feature: garden; material: soil; isolation source: compost soil in an enriched community after 214 h of incubation | place: Germany: Experimental Botanical Garden Goettingen | collected... | reverse complement strand
AACGGCTTCCATCAGCCCAACCACTTCGGGAACTTATTCCGTGCAGGTAACCAATGCAGCAGGATGTCTAAGCCCGGCGAGTGCGACAACAACGGTAACAGTTAGCGCAGCTCCGGCGGCTCCAACGATTACAGCAGGCGGTCCGTTGACTTTCTGTGCTGGCGGTTCAGTGACTTTAACTGCAAGTACAGGTACAACATATTTGTGGTCGAACGGTGCTACAACGGCTTCCATCAGTCCCACAACTTCAGGAACTTATTCCGTGCAGGTAACCAATCCGGCAGGATGTCTAAGCCCGGCGAGTGCTTCAACAACGGTAACAGTTAGCGCAGCTCCGGCGGCTCCAACGATTACAGCAGGCGGTCCGTTGACTTTCTGTGCTGGCGGTTCAGTGACTTTAACTGCAAGTACAGGTACAACATATTTGTGGTCGAACGGTGCTACAACGGCTTCCATCAGCCCAACCACTTCGGGAACTTATTCCGTGCAGGTAACCAATCCGGCAGGATGTTTGAGCCCGGCGAGTGCTTCAACAACGGTAACAGTAAACACTGCTCCGGCTGCTCCATCGATTACAGCGGGTGGTCCGTTGACTTTCTGCGCAGGTGGATCGGTAACCTTAACTGCAAGTGCCGGTACAACATATTTGTGGTCGAACGGCGCAACGACTGCTTCGATCAGCCCAACCACTTCGGGAACTTATTCCGTGCAGGTAACCAATCCGGCAGGATGTTTGAGCCCGGCGAGTGCTTCAACAACGGTAACAGTAAACACTGCTCCGGCTGCTCCATCGATTACAGCGGGTGGTCCGTTGACTTTCTGCGCAGGTGGATCGGTAACCTTAACTGCAAGTGCCGGTACAACATATTTGTGGTCGAACGGCGCAACGACTGCTTCGATCAGCCCAACCACTTCGGGAACTTATTCCGTGCAGGTAACCAATCCGGCAGGATGTTTGAGCCCGGCAAGTGCTTCAACAACGGTAACAGTAAACACTGCTCCGGCTGCTCCAACCATTACTCCTGGTGGTTCAACAGCAATTTGCGCAGGCGGGTTCGTAACATTGACTTCATCGGCCGGAACTTCTTATTTATGGTCAACAGGTGAAACAACTGCTTCAATCAACGCAACAACCGGTGGATCGTATACTGTTCAGGTAACGAATGCGACTGGATGTCTAAGTCCGTCAAGTTCTGCCACAACAGTTACTGTAAACACTTTACCGGCTGCACCAACCATTTCAGCAGGCGGTCCATTGACTTTCTGCGCTGGCGGTTCAGTGACTTTAACTGCAAGTACAGGTACAACATATTTATGGTCGAACGGTGCTACAACGGCTTCCATCAGCCCAACAACTTCAGGAACTTATTCCGTGCAGGTAACCAATGCAGCAGGATGTCTAAGCCCGGTAAGTGCGACAACAACGGTAACAGTAAACACTGCTCCGGCTGCTCCAACCATTACAGCAGGCGGTCCGTTGACTTTCTGCGCTGGCGGTTCAGTGACTTTAACGGCAAGTGCCGGTACAACATATTTGTGGTCCAACGGCGCAACGACTGCTTCGATCAGCCCAACCACTTCGGGAACTTATTCCGTGCAGGTAACCAATCCAGCTGGATGTTTGAGCCCTGCAAGTGCTTCAACAACGGTAACAGTTAGCGCAGCTCCGGCTGCTCCAACAATTACTCCTGGTGGTTCAACAGCAATTTGCGCAGGCGGGTCCGTAACATTGACTTCATCAGCCGGAACTTCTTATTTATGGTCAACAGGTGAAACAACTGCTTCAATCAGCGTAACAACCGGAGGTTCTTATACTGTCCAGGTAACGAATCCAGCAGGATGCTTAAGCCCAGCAAGCTCTGCCACAACAGTTACTGTAAATGCTTTACCAGCTGCACCAACCATTACAGCAGGCGGTCCATTGACTTTCTGCGCAGGTGGATCGGTAACGTTAACGGCAAGTACAGGTACAACATATTTGTGGTCCAACGGAGCTACAACGGCTTCTATTAATGTTTCCACATCCGGAACTTATTCCGTGCAGGTAACCAATGCCGCAGGGTGTTTAAGTACTGCAAGTGCTGTTACTACGGTAACAGTAAATCCAACACCTGCCGCTCCAACAGTTTCAGCAAGTGGTCCGTTGACTTTCTGTTCCGGCGGTTCGGTAACTTTAACTGCAAGTACAGGTACAACTTATTTGTGGTCCAACGGAGCTACAACGGCTTCTATTAATGCTACAACCGCAGGTTCTTATACTGTTGTAATTACAGATGTAAACGGATGTACAAGTCCGTCAAGCGCTGCTACAACTGTTACTGTAAATGCTTTACCGGCCGCTCCGACAATTACATCAAGTGGTGCGACTACATTCTGTACAGGCGGTTCCGTAACATTGACTTCAAGCACGGGAACTACTTACTTGTGGTCGACAGGAGAAACAAGTTCTTCTATTAACGTGACAACTTCAGGATCTTATACCGTACAGGTTACAAACGCTGCGGGTTGTCAAAGCACTGCAAGCACTGCGACATCTGTTACAGTAAATGCTCTTCCGGCTGCTCCGACAATTACATCAAGCGGTGCAACAACATTCTGTGCAGGCGGTTCCGTAACATTGACTTCAAGCACAGGAACTTCCTATTTGTGGTCAAATGGTGCAACAACTGCTTCCATTAACGTTACAACTTCCGGATCTTATACCGTACAGGTTACAAATGCAGCGGGTTGTCAGAGTACGGCAAGTGCTACAACAACGATTACTGTAAATGCTTTACCGGCTGCCCCGGTTATTACGGCAGGCGGATCAACAACATTCTGTTCAGGTGATGCTGTGACATTGACTTCAAGTGCGGGAACTTCCTATTTGTGGTCAAACGGCGCAACAACTTCTTCCATTAACGTTACAACTTCCGGATCATTTACAGCACAGGTTACAGACGCTAACGGTTGTTTAAGCCCGGCAAGTAACGTGATTGCTGTGACGGTAAATCCCAAACCGGCTGTTCCTACTATTACAACAAGCGGACCAACCACTTTCTGTTTAGGAGAAACCGTTACACTTACTTCGAGTTCAGCAACAACTTACTTATGGTCAACAGGAGAAACCACTCAATCGATTGTAGTCGGAGCTTCCGGATCATATACCGTACAAGTTGGAAATGCATTCGGTTGTATGAGTAATCCAAGTGCTCCGAGAAACGTCACTGTGAACGTAACGGTTGCAACTCCATCCATCAATGCGAGCGGGCCTACCACTTTCTGTGAAGGTGGTTCTGTTACACTGACATGCAGTGCCGGTTTCGCCTTCTTATGGTCAACAGGGGCTACCACAGCATCTATTACTGTGAATACTTCGGGAACATTTACCGTACAACGAGTAAATTTCCTTAACGGTTGTCAAAGTCTTCCAAGTGCTCCGGTAACCGTAACTGTAAATCCAACACCTGCGGCACCTTCGATTACTGCCGGTGGAGCAACGACATTCTGCGCGGGCGGATCGGTTACTTTAACTTCCAGTGCGGGAAGTGCTTATTTATGGTCAAACGGAGCAACAACAGCTTCTATCAATGCAACAACAACAGGATCATACACTGTTAAAATAACGGATGCTAACGGCTGTCAAAGCCCTTCAAGCACAGCAACAACTGTTACTGTTAATCCAAACCCGGTAGCACCGACAATTACTGCAAGCGGTCCAACTACATTCTGTGACGGCGGATCTGTTACATTGACTTCAAGTACCGGAACGTCTTATTTATGGTCGACCGGGGAAACAACGCAAGCGATCACCGTAACAACAACAGGATCTTATTCCGTAGAAATATCCAATGGATTCGGATGTACAACGCCTTCTGCTTCTGCAACCAATGTCACGGTAAATCCAAACCCGGTTGTTCCTACAATTACAGCCGGTGGACCAACTACATTCTGTGACGGTGAGTCAGTTACTTTGACTTCCTCTTCCACAACAGGGAACCTTTGGTCAACAGGAGAAATGACACAATCCATTACAGTTACGACTTCAGGAACTTATTCCCTGGAAGTATCGAACGGATTCAGCTGCTCTACTCCGGCGGCTACGGCAACAAATGTTACAGTCAATCCACTTCCGGCCGTTCCTTCTATTACAGCTTCCGGACCAATCACTTTCTGTGATGGCGGATCCGTAACGCTAACCTCATCTGCTTCTTCCGGGAATCTTTGGTCAACAGGAGAGACAACACAATCTATTACAATTACAACAACAGGCTCCTATACTGTTGAACAACTAGCATTGGGATGTTCTTCCGGTTTGTCTGCTTCAACAGATGTAACTGTAAATCCGAACCCGGTTGTTCCAACAATTACTGCAGGTGGACCAACTACATTCTGCGATGGTGAATCCGTTACATTGACCTCTTCTTCAACTACAGGAAACCTTTGGTCAACAGGAGAAACGACACAATCCATTTCAGTTACAACTTCCGGAACTTATTCCCTGGAAGTAACGAACGGGTTCAGCTGCTCTACTCCGACGGCTTCTGCAACAACTATTACTGTGAACCCGATTCCAACGGTTCCAACGATCACTGCGAGTGGTGCAACGACTTTCTGTTCGGCAGGTGGATCAGTTGTACTGACTTCTTCCGCTGCAACAGGGAACTTGTGGTCGACAGGGGAAACAACACAATCCATCACGGTGACGGCAACAGGATCTTACACGGTTGAGCAAATCTTATTGGGATGTTCTTCCGGAGCATCTGCTTCAACCGATGTATTGGTAAACCCTACTCCGGCTGCTGCAACCATTACTGCGGGAAGCGCCACCACATTCTGTGACGGTGGATCGGTTGAATTGACTTCTACTCCGGGTGCGGCATACTTGTGGTCAACTGGCGAAACAACGCAATCAATCACCGTAACAACTTCCGGTTCTTATTCGGTAACAATCGTTGACGGACCTTGTTCATCCGTTGCTTCGAATACGATTAACGTGACGGTGAACCCGATTCCAACGGTTCCGACGATCTCTGCGAGTGGTCCAACGACATTCTGTTCGGCAGGTGGATCAGTTGTACTGACTTCTTCCGCTGCAACAGGGAACTTGTGGTCGACAGGGGAAACAACACAATCCATCACGGTGACGGCAACAGGATCTTACACGGTTGAGCAAATCTTATTGGGATGTTCTTCCGGAGCATCTGCTTCAACCGATGTATTGGTAAACCCTACTCCGGCTGCTGCAACCATTACTGCGGGAAGCGCCACCACATTCTGTGACGGTGGATCGGTTGAATTGACTTCTACTCCGGGTGCGGCATACTTGTGGTCAACTGGCGAAACAACGCAATCAATTACCGTGACAACTTCCGGGGCTTACTCGGTAACAATCGTTGACGGACCTTGTTATTCAACAGCATCAAATACAATCAACGTTACGGTGAACCCAATCCCAACGGTTCCGACGATCACTGCGAGTGGTGCAACGACTTTCTGTTCGGCAGGTGGATCAGTTGTACTGACTTCTTCCGCTGCAACAGGGAACTTGTGGTCGACAGGGGAAACAACACAATCCATCACGGTGACGGCAACAGGATCTTACACGGTTGAGCAAATCTTATTGGGATGTTCTTCCGGAGCATCTGCTTCAACCGATGTATTGGTAAACCCTACTCCGGCTGCTGCAACAATTACCGCAGGAAGCACAACGACATTCTGTGACGGTGGATCGGTTGAATTGACTTCTACTACGGGTGCGGCATACTTGTGGTCGACTGGCGAAACAACACAATCAATCACGGTGACAACTTCCGGTTCTTATTCTGTAACAATCGTTGACGGACCTTGTTCATCCGTTGCTTCGAACACGATTAACGTAACTGTGAACCCAATCCCAACGGTTCCGACGATCACTGCGAGTGGAGCAACGACTTTCTGTTCGGCAGGTGGATCAGTTATACTGACTTCTTCCGCTGCAACAGGGAACTTGTGGTCGACAGGAGAAACAACGCAATCAATCACCGTTACTGCAACAGGATCTTACACAGTTGAGCAAATCTTGTTGGGATGTTCTTCCGGAGCATCTGCTTCAACCGATGTATTGGTAAACCCTACTCCGGCGGCGGCAACCATTACCGCTGGAAGCACAACGACATTCTGTGACGGTGGATCAGTTGTATTGACTTCTACTCCGGGTGCGGCATACTTGTGGTCGACTGGTGAAACAACACAATCAATCACGGTGACAACTTCCGGGGCTTACTCGGTAACAATCGTTGACGGACCTTGTTCTTCAACAGCATCAAATACGATCAACGTGACGGTGAACCCGATTCCAACGGTTCCGACGATCACTGCGAGTGGAGCAACCACATTCTGTGCAGGCAACTCGGTTGTATTGACTTCTTCGGCTTCTACAGGGAACTTGTGGTCGACCGGGGAAACAACACAATCTATTACAGTGAATGCTTCCGGTAATTATACGGTTAATCAAACCTTGCTTAGCTGTACGAGTCCGAATGCTTCACAGTCAATTACCGTGAACCCAATTCCAGCTGCTCCGGTAATCACCGCAGGAGGGCCTACCACATTCTGTACGGGAGGTTCGGTAGTTCTGACTTCTTCTGTTTCAACAGGAAACACGTGGTCAACAACTGAAACAACGCAATCCATTACCGTGAATGCTAGCGGATCTTACACAGTTACTCAAACCCAATTGGGATGTACATCTGCGGCATCGGCTCCAGTGAATGTAATCGTCAATACGATTCCGGCAGTTCCGACAATCACTGCAAGTGGTTCAACAACATTCTGTGCGGGCGGATCGGTTACATTGACGTCCTCATCACCAAGCAATAACTTCTGGTCTAACGGAGCAACAACGCAATCCATTACGGTCAACAGTTCCGGTACTTTCCTGGTACAAGTTATCTCGAACGGATGTTCTTCCGGTACTTCGGCTCCGCAAACAGTAACTGTTAATTCATTGCCTCCTGTTCCGACAATTGTTACGGGAACAACCGAATCAATTTGTGCCGGATCTTCTGTCGTACTTACATCTTCTTCAACCGGCGGTAACTTATGGTCAACCGGAGAAGCAACGCAATCAATCACCGTTTCTTCTGCCGGAAGTTACTCCGTAACTGTTACAGACGGAAACGGATGTACTTCAGCAGCATCAACTCCTACAGTGGTAAGTGTCAATCCGATTCCGGCAGCACCGGTTATCACAACCGGAGGTCCGACAGCATTCTGTTCAGGTGGGTCAGTAACACTTACTTCCTCATACAGCTCTAATAACTTATGGTCGAGCGGATCAACTGCCAATTCTATTACAGTAAGCAGTAATGCGACTTATACTGTTACGCATACCGACGGAAACGGATGTGTATCTCCTGCTTCCGATCCGGTTACCATTACAGTGAATCCGATTCCTGCTGCACCGGTTATCACGGCTAGCGGACCAACTTCTTTCTGTGCCGGAGGATCGGTGACTTTAACTTCTTCCCAAACAAGCGGAAACTCCTGGTCTACTTCTGCAATGACGCAGGGAATTACGGTAAATACCGGAGGCGTTTACAGTGTGATCTATATTGACGGAAACGGATGTGCATCTCCTTCTTCTTCACCTATCGTGGTGAATGTGATGGCAAATCCCGCACCTCCATCCATTACAGCAGGCGGAGCAACAACTATTTGCCAGGGATCTTTTGTAACACTAACGTCTTCTTACACCAGCGGTAACCTTTGGTCATCGGGTGCAATGACACAAAATATCAACGCTTCTGTCAGCGGAGTTTACACAGTAACTCATACCAATGCAAACGGATGTTCCAGTACCAGCAGCTCCGTAACGGTAAATGTGATCCCGGTTTCTGCAATTCCAACAATTTCTGCTTCCGGTTCAACTACGATCTGTGACGGTAACGCTGTAACACTGACTTCTTCAGATCCGAACAGTACCTGGTCAACCGGTGCAACAACCCAATCAATCGTTGTAACAACTTCCGGTTCTTATTCGGTAGTTGGTAATCAAACAGGATGTCCTTCACAACCATCTGCTCCGGTAGTGGTGAATGTGAACCCGGCTCCGGCAGCTCCGGTTATTACACCAAGTGGCTCAACAACGATCTGTGCAGGACAAGAATTGTTCTTATTTACTTCCGGAACGGGTACCAATACCTGGTCAACCGGGTATATCGGGCAGGTTTTATCTGTAACGACATCCGGGAACTATTGGGTTTCCGTTCAGAACGTCTATGGTTGTTCATCTTCCTCAACAGTTGTTCCGGTGATTGTCAATCCAAAACCGGAAGTAACGATCAATCCGTTTGAACCATTGTGTACCTATACTCCTCCGTTCACGATGGCAAATGGTATGCCGGCAGGTGGTACTTACACCGGTGACGGAATTACAACGAACATCTTCTACCCTGCTTCTGCCGGGACCGGATCTTCTATCGTAACTTATACTTATGTAGATGTCAACAATTGTTCTGCTAGTGCACAAACAACCATTGATGTGAACAATTGTGCCGGATTGGATGAGAAAGAAACAAGCTTCTTCGCAGTGTTCCCGAATCCGAACAACGGTCTGTTCAAGGTTACTTCAAACGGAGCACCGATGGACAACATCATTATCTACGATGCACAAGGAAAAATGGTATTCAACGAAGCGTATTCAGGTGCATTCGCTCTTGATTTCGATCTGAACGCTTACTCAAATGGCGTTTACTACATGGAGATCAGCAGTGATCGTGAAATCCAGGAACGAATTCCTTTGGTCATTAATCATTAATAATAAAACCCTGATCCCGTACATATAGGATCAGGGTTTTTGTTAACAACTAATTCTGTTACGTATTTTAGCGGAAGCAATTATTAAGATATTTGGATTCCATAATAGAACGAATGAAATACATTTATACCTTTTTAGTATCCCTGGTATACATTACAGCTTTCAGTCAGGGGACGAATGATTTGACACCTGAAGACCGTGCATACCTCTTTCACATTGTCAAAAAAAGTCCCATTTTAGATAACAGCATCGGGCGGTATTTTGAATACTCCGGACCGCTTGTTCGCTTAATGAATAAAGAATTGAATTACGACTCCATTGAGAGTTATATCATCAATAATCCGAACTCACTTTTTATCCGGAAAGGAGAAATTGAAAAATCGCCGAAGGGGATCATTGCTGAAGCAGCCAACAAAATGGCTCTTTGGGAACTAAATAAAATGCTACTTGCTTCCCGGCAATCTGAAAATGATCTGGAGCGCTACAAGACACAATACAACCAGTTTGAATCCATCCTGAAATCCAAACTTCCTCCTGCTGCAATGAGATCGGAAAACGGAACCCAGGAGATCCAGAAAAAGATTTATGCGGTGCTGAATCCCAGCCTGAGCTTTGACGACAAAGCAGCCATGCTTGCAACTTTTCATTTTTTATCGGTAGATGAGCAGCTAGCGACTATGGAAGCAATGAACTATGCAACCAATGCTTATGTGGAAAAAAGAGCTTACGAGATCTTCCTGCAATTGGGCGGAACCGCGAACACGTTTAAAAATATACTGATCGCTGCCGGAGATGGTTCAGAAACATCCGGATTATTGAATGAGCGTGAAAAAGACGAGAACGGACGCTGGAATAAAGGACTTCCGAAAGCAATCGGGCTTTTTCCATACGAAGTAAAACTGATCGATCCGTCCAAAAGAAACAAAACAGCACTGGAGTCTTTGCGCATGCCGGCAGTAGATTTTGAAACAGTCGGTGAAAACAGGTTAACCCAACTCCACTTTGATGTTTGGGGATACAACTCGAAAAAACAAACAACTGTAGTTGTTGAACGCAACGGAAAATCCTATCACCTATTCGGTTCGAACGACACCCGCTTCCTTTCTCCGGATTCAACCTACAGCGAAGGGAAAACATTCCAGGCAGTCATCAATGAGCTTGAAAAAGATAAAATTGGCAAGCTGTGGGATAAAATTTACGGGAAAAGAGGCTACGATTACGAAATAGCAACCGCTCAAAAGAGAAAAGACGAAACGGAGAAAAAGATCAATCAGAACGAACACAAATATTCCGATATGACCATGGGAACCATCACAACGAGTTCCAAAGTTCCGGGATCAGTGAAGAGAGCCAAAAAGAAAGCATTGAAGAAAAATACCGGGCGTGAATTCTCCGCACAGCCTAAAACAGATTCCGGTAAGAAAGCACGGAAAAAAGAACAGGAAGGACTCGTTTATCTCTACGGCGAATACGAACGTTACAAGCGCATGATTGCCGAACTGGAAATTGAAAAGAAAGCCGCAATTGACCTGATGGCTATTTATCAGCGCCGACTGGACAATTACAAATCGGCAATGGGCTATCACTGGGTTGAATACACGGAAAAAGATGGGCTTTACACCTTCTCCGACTCCACGACTTTTGATCTCTATACTCAGGAATTCACTTTCAAAGCAGACACGCTAAAAACACCGTTTGAAGTCCGCTTAATCGCCATTCCGGACGGACCACTTTCCGATAACGCAGACGAAGTGATGCTCCATGTGAACCTCATTGACGCAAAACCCGGATTTGATGCAAGAATCCAACTGGATTTGGTAGATCAGTTCGAATCAAATAAATGGGATCTAAGTAAAAACTTATTTGAACCAGGCGATAGTGTTTCCGTTCGCCAGTTTTTTGAAGCACTTTTGGATAAGAAGATGTCCTTCGAGGTTATTGCGCGCGGACAAGGCGTTGGAAAATGGAATGGTTCCAATGTAGTAAGAGCTGCTGACAGAACAGAATGGAATGCCTACCAGGGCGGTACAGATGAAGAACGAACAAAATCCAAAATGGACTCTTCCAATTTGCGTTTGCGCTCAACAGAAGTCAGTATTTTCCTTAGCCGTGGAATTAAGTTGGAAATCAATACCTACACTGATCCGGTTAAAACCAACCTGAAAGCTCCCAACGAATCCATCCAGGCCGAACTGAATAAATACCGCCTGAGCGGAAATGATTATTTATCTGCATTGAGAACAGCAACGGTCATTCAGAAATTAAAAACCGAACTGAATGTACTTGCCGGAACTTATCTGAGCCGGGAAGAAGCCAAAATTGTGATTGATCGTCTGAATAAACAACTGGATGGTGTGAAAGTAAGCTGCGGCCCTACTTCCTTCAAATGGCAGGAACTTTTAAACCTGAAATAACGAAGGAAGTATCAATGGGGAATGAGTTAATTGTCAAGAAAATACACTCCTGATAATTAATCAGCGATCATTTCATTGCTCACTTTCAATTAATTCCTCCATCAAATTGACCGTATAAAGCTGCTCGCTGGCACGTGTCACTGCCGTGTACAACCAACGCAGGAAAGAGAAATCAACCTGTTCGAACTCCAGGTAACCGTGATCCACGAATACAGCCGCCCACTGTCCGCCCTGTGATTTATGACATGTCACAGCATAGGCGAATTTAATCTGCAAAGCATTAAAATAGGGCGATTTCATGATCTCCTGGTAGCGTTTTTGCTTGTTATGCTCATGCATGAAATCCTTTTCGATCTCATAAAAAAGGTGTTTCAGGAATTCACGGTCCAAATTCGGTTGCTCGATCGTGAGGGTTTCCATAAATGCAATTGTATCAAACCGGTCCAGGTCGGGATAATCGATCAGGGAAACTTCCAGGTGTGCGAATCGTGCGCCATACAGTTCTTCTATTTTCCGGATGCGGTGTACTTTCAACAATTCACCGTTTGCGATAAAACCGGCCGAACTGAGCGGATCCAGCCAGTAATAATTGTTCTTCACCACCATTATCAAATCTCCCCCGCACAGTTCCTCTTCCATATACAAAATGCGGTTCCGGATGTGCTGGTTATACAGGTTTGCCCGTTTATTCGACCGGGTCACAATCATCACTTCATCTGCCCCGTAATTACTGTAAGCAGATTCTATTTTTTCAATCAGTTCATCGCCCGGAACAGCTTTCACATCCCGGAAACTATTTAAATCCAGCTGTGGAATCGTTTCATGTACCTGCGCCTGACGGATCCGTGTAGCATTCTCCAGAATTCCGGAATCAGTTCGTTGCCTCACAACCGAAGTCAATCCATAAACCGTAAAAGAAACCAGCGGAAAGTGCTGATCCAGGTATGCCATACTCAATGCCGGACTTTCATCCGAACCCACCGGCGGAAGCTGACCTTCATCACCCAATAGGATCAGTTTGCAATTCTCACCTCCAAAAGCATACTGGAACACATCTTCCAGTAAATTCCGCGATACACTTCCATCCGATTGCAACGAGTAATCCCCGATCATGGAAGCTTCGTCAATGATAAAAATTGTGTTCTTCGATTTATTGGGAGCCAATTGCAGTTTCACACTTCCATCAGGTCCGGCCCCAGTGAAGTAAATCCTTCGGTGAATCGTAGTTGCCAACATTTTGGAACGCATCGAAAGCACTTTTGCCGCTCTTCCGGTTGGTGCCATCAGTACCGTTTTGCGTTTCAATACGTTCAAAGCCTGGATATAAGCCCCGAGAATACTCGTTTTCCCTGTACCCGCATAGCCTTTCAGAACAAAACACGCCGGGTTTTCCTTTTCAAACGTAAACTCTGCCAGATGCCGGATCAGCAATTCTTGTTCCTCATTCGGTGTGTGACCAAAAAAAGAACAAATTAACCGGTAACATTCTTCCTGAAGCGCTTCCATAAACTAAAATTACACATTCTAAACTGCGAATTACGAATTATGAATGAAAATACACGATCACAGGGCCTTCGACTTCGCTCAGTCACCTGTGTCGTTTCTCACCATCGCGTAAAAGGACACTGAGCGGAGTCGAAGTGACCCTTTTCTTTCTATCTTTGTTTAAAACGAGTTTGTGCAGTTAATACTAGAAATTACTCAGCAAAGCATTGCGGCTTTCAGGTTTGACGGGAATGAAGTTCAACTACTCGAAAAAGCTGTTTGTACCAAAAGAACGGATATCGGGTACAAAGAAGTGTTGACGCAAGTCCTTGAAAAAGTCGGGGACCTGGACCGTTTTGAACATTTCTCCTGCTCTTATTTCGGTCAGGAATTTTGTTTGGTTCCCAATTCCCTCTTCGCGGCTTCTGCACCGGATACCTTGTTGCAATACACGATCCACAGAACCATTTCAAAGAGTGATGTCGATTACAACCGGCTTCCGGAATGGAGCTCCGTGATCATTTACCAGCTCCCGATGTGGGTAAAATCCGTGCTTGTGCTCAAAGCTCCGCGGATTGTCATCCAACATGAACTGGCGCATGTGCTTCGTCAACTGACTACCGGCTCGCTGATCCCTTTACGCAGTCATTTAGTGATCCACGAAGAACAATTTTCTCTCGTTGTCCGTAAAGACGGAAACATTGTACATACCAGCGTCCAGGAATACCAAAGCGAGGAAGATATCCTGTATCACCTGGCAACGGTTTTTACACAACTGAAAATAGATTCCAAAAACGAACTGTTCATCCATGGAACGGGAGAAACAATTGAAAACACCCAAAAACAACTGGAATCCCATTTAAAAAAGATCAATCTCTTTGAACAGACAAAGATCGAAATACAACCATTTAATCACCTTCAATACCAGACATTGTGCGTATAGTTAGAGGAATTTACAAAGCCCGGAGATTTAGTCCACCCAAAAGTTTTCCTTCCAGGCCCACAACGGATTTTGCCAAAGAAGGCATTTTCAATATCCTGGAAAACCGGTACAGTTTGGTGAACCTGAATATCCTGGACCTTTGTGCCGGAACTGGAAACATTTCCCTGGAATTCCTTTCGCGTGAAGCCGGAACCGTAACATCAGTAGATAAACACCCGGTGTGCATCAAATTCATGTACAAACTCAAGAATGAACTGGGAATTGAAGACGAATGGCTGATCACCAAAAATGAAGTGCGGAATTACCTCGAAAACTGTAATGACACCTTCGATCTGATCTTTGCGGATCCTCCTTACGACCTGACATTCCACGACAGTGTGGTGCGGCTCATCCGGGAACAAAAATTATTGAATGACGGCGGAATCTGTTTGATCGAACACGGAAAACAAACGGATTTGAGCCAGGAAGAAGGATATTTAGAAACCCGAAACTTTGGTAACGTTTACTTTAGTTTCTTCCAATTTTGAAAGCGATGAAAAAAAGTGCATGCTTCCCGGGATCATTTGATCCCTTTACAAAAGGCCATGAAGATATTATCCGTAAAGGATTGGATCTCTTTGACGAAATCGTCATTGCAGTCGGGGTGAATTCCTCAAAAAACTATTTATTCCCGCTTGAAAACAGGTTAAAGCACATTCAAAGCTGTTTCAAAAACGAGCCGAAAGTACGCGTGATCACGTATCAGAAACTAACCGTCGATATGTGTAAGGACGAAGGATGCAGCTACATTCTGCGAGGTTTGAGAGATGTGAAAGATTTCAACTACGAAGTTCCGATCGCTTTAATGAACCGTTCCATGACGGAAATCGAAACGGTATTCCTGATCCCAGACACTTCCTTTTTCGCAATCAATGCAACTATCATCCGCGAGATTTATAAAAATGGCGGGAAAATTGATAAGTATGTAACAAATTTCGAAGAACTCGTTAAATAGACATGAACAAATACAGCATACTTTTCTTTATTTCTTTCATTTTTTTCAGCGTAACAGGTCAATCCCTTACGGAAATCAGCGGTTATGCTCCTGCATATGTCGGGAAGGAAATTGAAGTTTACCAGATTTCTGACTTTATTTCCATGAGGGAAGAACGGATTGCTTCTTCCACCGTTAAGCCAGACAGTACCTTCAGTCTTGTTTTTGACCTGGATGAAACCCGGAAACTGATCCTAAAGGCAGACAACAACAAAGCGAACCTGTTTGCAGCACCGGATGGAAAATACGAAGTTCTTTTTCCGGAGAAAAGTAAATACGATCCTTACAACCCTTCAGGCAACTTTGTCGAATTGACCTTTTTCAATTTAACAAAAAACGATATCAATTACAAAATCCTGGAGTTTAACCGCTGGAACGACGAGTTCGTTGCTACTTATTACACCAAGAACAATGCGGATTCCAAGTATTTTGTTGCGCGCCTGGACACTTTCAAAATGGCTGTGGAAAAATATTATCATGCAGATACGATTGACAAGTATTTCCATTACCACAGACGGTATACGATTGCGAAATTAGATGACCTGCGTTTCAACGGAAACCGCAACCAGTATGAAAAGTATGATTTTTACCTGCGCACGGCACCTGTCTATTATCAGAATGAAGCTTACATGCAATACATAATCCATTTCTATGAAAAGTTATTGCCGCGGATCAATCATGAAATAAACAACCGCATTTATTTGGGGATTTTGAAATCAAGCCCGTCGGCTGTTTACAATGCCATGTCGGCTGAATACAATTTACAGCACAACAAAAAACTCCGGGAACTGGTTATGATTAAAACATTGGGCGATTGCTTTTTTGATAAAGATTATCCCCAGACCAACATTATGACGATCCTGGACAGTGTTTCCAAATTCGCGATGTTTCCCGGAAACAAGGTCATTGCCCAAAACCTGCGTTTCCGTTTAACGGAACTGACTCCAGGCGCAAAAGCTCCAGATTTCCTGTTGAAGCACGAAAGCCAGGATTTGACACTTCACAGTTTCGGAAAAAAATACCTTTACCTCTTTTTTGTTGATCCGAACAGCCCGGAAAACATAAAACAACTGAACCTTTTGAAACCTGTTTACGAACGTTACAAAGGACTTGTCAGTTTTGTGATGGTGTATAAGGAAAAAACTGGCAACGAAGCAATTGATCTTGCTAAACTGAAGAATGAATTTCCATGGAAAGTCGTTTCATCGAAAGAAAGTAATTCGATCTTTAAATCATACAATGTGGTGAATTATCCCTATTATGTGCTGATCGATCCTTTCGGATACGTGATCGGAGCTCCGGCTCTGGGACCAATTCCAAACGGTTCATATGACACCATTGACAAGATCTTTTTTCTCATTGAGAAAGCACTTAAAGACGGAAACGGGTCAGATCGCTAATTGGAATGCCTTTTATTCGCGAATTCCCCTTATTTTTGCCTAAAAAATAAAAAATGCGTTACAATCTAAGCGAAATAACGGCGATTATTCGTGATCGAAGAACCATTTACCCGGAACAATACAGCACTCGAAAAATTCACAAAGAACAAATTGAGTTATTGCTGAACAATGCTGTTTGGGCTCCCACTCACGGAATGACCCAACCCTGGAGATTCATTGTCTTCCAGGAAAATGCACTGAATGAACTTTCGGAAGCACTGGGAAGTATTTACCTGGCTGAAACACCGAAAGAAAAACAACTGGACAGCAAATTGGGAAAACTCATGAGCAGACCCAAAATGGCGGGTGCGGTGATTGCCATTATCCTGCACCGGGAAGAAGATACCCGCATCAGTGAAGAGGACGATTTCGGGGCGATTGCTTCTGCCGTACAAAATATGCATCTAACAGCTACTGCACAAGGAATAGGAGCTTTTTGGGCAACTCCCGGAGTCATGAAATCCGAGCGCTTCAGCGAATTTCTCGGGTTGACCAAAGAACAGCGCTGTATCGGGTTGTTTTACCTGGGGTATCCGGCAATTGAATGGCCAAAAGGTCAGCGAAAGCCAATTGAATACCTGACAGAATGGAAACAATAAGCCTTCATATTATACGTTAAGTTACCAACTGATTAAGAAATATACCCGTTTAAGAAAGAAATCGATTCCATATGCCAAAATACTTTTTCGTTATCCTTTTTTGTGCTGCATCCTTTCTTTCCTTTGGACAAAAACGAAAAAAAGAACGGTTTCCCTCTTATTTCGGAATAGTAGCGGCTCCCGTCATCCCCAACAACTTCATCGGGGCGGTTCATACCGAATTGGTAGACAGTTCGGGGTCCATGACTACGGATTTTCATAACAAATGGGGATATACTTTCGGAGCAACGATCCGGATCGGATTAACGAAGAACATCAGCTTAGAAACAGGGATCTCTCAGGTCAGAAGAATTTACAATGTGGGGGTTTCTATTCCCGATTCCAATATTTTCACCAGCCAGAAACTGGCTTTCGTTAATTACGACGTTCCTTTAAATGCGCTTTTTTACGTTAAAATGACCGAAAGATGGTACATGGATGCGTCATTGGGTTTATCCATCACGCATTACCCTTCGGATGTCCAGGACTCCATGCTTCCTGCACCTAAAAAAGCGATTTTCGTCCAGGGAAGAAGAACAGAAAGAACCTATTTTGCTTTCAACGCCGGAATAGGGGCTGAATTCAGAACAGACAAAGCAGGAACCTTCTTTTTAGGATTCGGCGCGAAAGTACCCTTCAAACCACCTATTTTTGGAGTTTCCATTCTCAGACAAAGTGGAACGGGGAAACAATTATCCGCTTTCAGCCCGATTGATGCCGGTTATTTTACCATTGATTTCAGGTATTTCATACCGGTATCGAAAAACAAGAAAGATCCTGTTAACAAACCCATTATCGAATAAATGGACATTCCAAAAAGAGCACAGGAAATCATTGAGAAATTCGACCTGAAAAGTCATCCCGAGGGTGGATTTTACAGCGAAACATACCGGTCTTCCGAAAGCATTCCCGGAAAAGAACGGAATTTACTCACCAGCATCTATTTTTTGATCACCGGGAACAGTGTTTCCAGGTTTCACCGCATCCAGTCTGATGAATGCTGGTATTTTCACGAAGGTTCTCCCCTGCTCGTTCACAGTATCTCCCCAACCGGAGAATACACAGTCACGGAATTGGGATTAAACGAACAGGAAGTTCCGTTTCACGTTGTACCTGCTCAGAGTATTTTCGGCTCGCATCTGAAAAGCGATGAGGGATACGCATTTGTTTCATGTGCTGTAGCGCCAGGATTCGATTTCAGGGATTTCGAATTATTCTCTTCGGAGGAATTGCTAAAAAACTATCCCGATCACCAAACCATTATCCGTAAGCTAACCTGATGTCCAAATGGAAAGTTTACGCCCTGGGATTCGCCACTTTATTGATGGCTCCTGCCGGGTGGCTCCTTTGTGGCATGCCGGAAATTACTCGATTTCTACAGCTTGATCGTATTTTAAGCCCCTGGACCGGGATCGGGATCCAATTCGGTGTCCTCTTCGGGATTTTGATGCTCATTTTAACCAACACAGACGCCGCGCGTAAAAGCTTTACTGTTCAGCACCAACTGATCCGCTCCATGCGCTTAAGCACCTTCGATATTCTCTTTTTGTCGTTTTGTGCCGGATTCGGAGAAGAGATTTTGTTTCGTGTTGGAGTTCAGCAATGGCTGCATCCGTTATTAGCATCGGTAGCTTTTGTTGCCATTCACGGCTACATCAATCCGAAGGACTGGAATACTACGAAATATGGCTTACTCGTTTGCTTGTTTATCATTGTGCTGAGTTATGCTATTTCAGGTGAACAGGGCTTGTGGTTTTGCATTGCTGCACACGCCAGCTACGACTTCGTATTGTTCTATTTCTGGGGAAGAAGTCAGGGTTCGATGTAAATTACCAGCCTGTTTGTTTGCTGCGCCAGGAAACAAACAGGAAACACGATGGAAGGATCGGCTTTTATTTTCTCCAGCATCCGCAGTGTACATGCAGATTCGGGAACCCGGAGCATCGCCCCTGCATATTGTAAGTTCAGTTCGCGCAAACCACTCATGTATTGCATTGAATCCGGGAGACTGCTCAGGTTATTGAAACTCAGGTCCAAAAACTGCATCGAAGATAAATATCCCAATTCCTGCGGAAGTACCCGCACCGAATTCCGGTTCAAATCTAATTGCTCCAGGTTTTTCAGACTGGCTAAAGAATCAGAAACATACCTGAGTTTGTTATTGGAAAGAAACAAGCGTTCCAGCTTCTGAAGCCGGCAGATACAATCCGGGATGGAATCAATGTCGTTATAAGCCAAACTAAGCACTTTTAAGTTCTTCAGCTCACAAATCGACTTCGGGAATGATTTCATGCGGTTACGGCCCAAATAAAGCACCTCTAAATGCTGAAGTTTGGAGATTTCATCATCAATATGAGTGATTTTATTCCCGAAAAGCGAGATTTTGGTAATCGTGGTATCGAAATACAAGTCGTATGGCACATCTACCAGGTTTCGGTGGTTCATAGTCACTTCCCTACCGTCTGTTCTGCTGGCACCGACGATTGAACAGGCTCCACAGAAGCCCGACAGGAATAGGATAAAAAAGAGACTGCGAATCATTTGAACCGAAGGTAATTAAACCAATTGGCATAATTTGTGTCTTAAGGGATAAGAATCATAAAATAGTTTGATATGAAGACACTTATTTTAGCATTGGCTGTTTTGGTCGGAGGAACCGCAGCCGCGCAGCAACAACGCACAGAGCACAAGAGAGAACACAAAACCGCAGAGGAACGTGCAACCGGCCTGACGGAGAAAATGACCGCTAAGCTGACTTTGGATGACAGTCAAAAATCCAAAATCCAGGCTGTAAACCTTGGAATAGCGCAAAAGAACGAGTCAATCCACGCGGATACTTCGTTGAGCAGGGAGCAAAAAATGGCGCAGTTAAAAGAAAACCAAAATGCACGCAATGCGCAGTACAAGGAAATCCTGACCAGCGATCAATATGCTCAATATGAAGCCTGGGAAAAGGAAAAGCAGGAAAAAATGCAGCAAAAGCGTACTGAACGCACGAATTCCAAAGAAAAATCGGGGAAAACAACTCCGACAAAACGAACGGAAGAAAAAATGTAAAAAAGGGTGCCTGGCAGGAAACGCGATGCTTCGCGTTCCTGCCAGGCCGTTTTTATTTTAATCTATCTGCAAACACCTTTTTGAATTTCTCGTATTTCGGTCTTACCACTGCCTGGCAATACGCATTCCCCGGGTTCAGTTCCAAATAATTCTGATGGTAATCTTCCGCAGGATAATAATTCGAGATCGGTGAGATTTCCGTAACAATCGGGTCTTCCCAAACATGTTCCGCCGTGAGTTTCTCTTTGTAAGCCAAAGCTTTCTCTTTTTGTTCGGCATCGTGGTAAAATACCACCGAGCGGTATTGTGTCCCGATATCGTTTCCCTGCCTGTTTAGCTGTGTCGGATTGTGAACAAACCAAAATACTTCCAATACTTCATCAAATGAAATAAGGGATTCATCGTATACTACGCGAGCCACTTCCGCATGACCCGTTGTCCCCTCACAGACCTGTTTGTAGGTTGGATTATCTACATGTCCGCCTGCATAACCGGAAGTGACCGAAACAATTCCTTTCAGATCGTGGTAACACGCCTCAATACACCAAAAACACCCGGCACCCAATGTGGCTTCTTTTATCATGAATTCTTTTTTATCAAAAATACGTGAAGTTTTAAAGAAACTACGTTCTCAATAAAGAATAAAAAGTCAAAAGAATACCGAATAAGGAGAATGCTAAAGTGAAAAAGAAGAGCTGATTTTACAACCCTGCGTCCGGATAGTTACCGGATTCCATTTTCAATACAAATTTCCCTGAATTATTTTCGCGCTAATCCCGTATATCCGGGATCATAATTCAGTTCAAAAGCTTTGCTTTTTCTTATTTTTGCGGCATCTTGAAAACATACGGCCCCAACTTTTGGAGATTGAGCTTCTCCATGCTTCTTTTTACTACGAGTTACAACATCGTAATTCCGGAAATGAATGCGTTTTTAACGGATTTGGGATCACCGGGCTTAAAGGGATGGATCATTGCACTCTTTACGATTTCGGCGGGATTTTCAAGACCTGTTTCCGGCAAACTTTCAGATCTTATCGGGCGTAAAAAAGTGATGTTGATTGGACTCCTGATCTCCGTGGTAGTCTGCTCGCTCTATTCCTTTGCTTTTGCTACCTGGTTTTTATTGCTCCTGCGCTTCCTGCACGGATTCAGTGTGGGATTCTTCCCAACAGGATCCACCGCACTTATTACCGATATTCTCCCGGACGACAAGCGCGGCTTCGGAATGGGTCTTTGGGGTACGTTTATTTCGGTCGGGATGGGACTTGGCCAGGGACTTTCCAGTTTTATCGTGGAAATCGGCAACCGGGATGCTTTGTTCTTTACTGCAGCCTTGTTTACCGCTTTAGCTTATGTGCTTTATTTCAAAGTAAAGGAAACGCTTCCGAACACCGTGAAATTCCAATGGAATAACCTGAAGATCGGTTCGGATGAGATCATTGAACCCAGTGTGATCCCGGTAGCCATTGTGATGTTCCTATCAGCTATGTGTTCGGGGATTATTCTTGTTTTATCGCCCGACATTTCGGATCACCTGCATATCGCCAACAAAGGGGCTTTCTTTATTTTTTACGTGATGTCAACAATCCTGGTCCGTTTGGCTACGGGAAAAGTATCCGACACCTACGGCCGCAGGGAAACCCTCACTGTTGGAATGGTGATTCTCTGTATTTCCATGGTTTTGATCGGATTGTCTGAAACCGAAACCTGGTATTACGTTTCGTCGATTATTTTCGGGATAGGTACCGGAATCAGTTCTCCTACTCTTTTCGCCTGGACAGCCGATCTTTCTCCTCCAAAAAGGAGAGGAAGAGGAACGGGAACAATGTTTATTGCATTGGAATTTGGTGTGCTTGCAGGAGCATTGTCAACCAACCTCTGGTACAAAAATAACCTGGAATCGATCTTGAATGTGTTTTTGTTCGGTGCAGGAATGGCGTTCTTATGTGTAGTTTACCTGCTCTGGCATATCAGGACGGTGAAAGCGAAACACTAGTTTTTCGAAGGAATTCCCCCGTAATCCAAGCGTTTTGATTTCAAATAGCGCGGAACATAATACCGGCTGTTATTGAAGGTATCGATGATGACACCGCGGGAAGTAGAACTGTGAATAAATTTGATCACTCCTTCTTTCACTTCAACCACCATTGCTACGTGACCCACACCGGAAGAACGGGTACTGCGTCCTTTGAAGAACATCAGATCACCGGGCTGCAACTCGGAAAGTTTCACTGTTTTCCCAAATTCAGCAAGGCCGGGACTTGATCGCGACAAACGCATCCCAAAATTTCCCATCACATAATAAATAAATCCACTACAGTCAAAACCGGATGGAGTTGAACCTGCGTAATGGTATGGTGTTCCTAAGAATTTTTTTGCGAATTGGATAATTTCTTCTACCTGCTTGTTGATTTTTGGTGCGGAATCTCCGGAAGCCAAAGCATCAGAAGCAGAAGTTGAAGCCTGTTTCGACAGGGTGTCAGGTGACACTTGACTCTTTTGAGGTAAAGAACCTGTAGCTGTTTGCGCATGAAGGGCATTTCCCGTGAGAAGTACAGCTATCGAAAATATGTAGTTTTTTAAGGACACAAATATTTCTGACGGTGCAAAATTATCATTATTTTCACAGAATCAAAATAGTTGGCCTTGAGTAAATTAGAAAATATCGTTTTAACCAAATTGTATTACTCCATTGGAGAGGTTGCTACTATTTTTGATGTAAACACTTCATTGATAAGGTTTTGGGAGAAAGAATTCACCGTCATTCAACCCAAAAAAAACAAAAAAGGGAACCGCCTGTTTACAGTAAAAGACATCGAGCATTTTAACAAGATTTATCAACTGGTAAAAGAACAGGGGTATACGCTGGACGGAGCGAAAAAAGCGCTGAAATCCGCTGATAAAGCTACTTCCGAAGGAAATCCAACCAATCAGAATGAAATCCTGATAGACAAACTGGAACAAATCAAATCGAAATTACTGGAACTGAAAAAATAATTGGGACTTCGACTCCGCTGCGCCACTGCTTTAGCTTTAGCGCAAGCATTCAGTCTCCAATTGATACTTTGAATTAAAAGGTCATTAAGCGGAGCCGAAATGCACTTTTAATTTTTATAATACGCCTGGTACAAATAATTAAATGCCGCTTTCAGTTCGTTTTCATCAATCAAATGGTTCCAGGAACATTCCCCGATTTTATCCAAAAAGCACATTCTGACACCTTGTTGATCGTTTTTCTTATCGTTCTTCATCAATTCCAGCATCAGCCCTACTCCCGTTAATAAATCTTCCGGGCACGGATACAATGCCATCATCACCTGGACAATTTCATTCAGTTCATCGGCAGGTAAAGTTCCCTTCTGGTTCGACAAATAGGCTTCTGCAATCATTCCGAGTGCAATGCAGTTTCCGTGAGACATCGGGTGCAGTTCGAGGTAATAGCCTTCAATCGCATGCCCGATCGTATGTCCGAAATTCAATGATTTGCGCTTTCCTTTTTCGGTAGGATCTTCCGTCACTACTTTCGCTTTGATGGCAATGGATTTCTCCAGGATTTTCTTTACGTTCTCTTCTGAGAACAATTCGTCCTGTTTACTCCCGATCAGGCGTTCCCATTCCTTCGCATCTGCTATCAGCGCATGTTTCAGGACTTCTGCAAAACCGCTTTTCCATTCTTCTTCCGGTAAAGTGGCTAAAAAACGCTGGTCCACATACACTGCAACCGGATCATGGAAGGTACCGATCTGGTTTTTGTAGCTTCCCAGGTCAATTCCTGTTTTCCCGCCAAGAGCTGCGTCTACCATTCCTAACAAAGAAGTTGGAATATGAATGCATTGCAAACCTCTTTTATAAATGGATGCAATGAAGCCGCCCATATCGCTGACCACACCGCCTCCTAACGTAATGATCAGATCCGAACGGACAATTCCGTATTCCGAAAGTGCTTCCAAAACCTGGAAACACACTTCCATGACTTTATTTTCTTCTCCTGTAGGAAGTAAAATAACTTCCGCTTCTTCCAACGTTGGAAAAGCAGTTAACAGGTATTCCAGGCAAAAATCATGTGTATTCTCATCTACAACGATGACTTTCCGAACATCTTTATAAGATTCCTCCAACAATGCGGGAAAAGAAGAAAGTTCCAGGTTACCTGCTTCTACGGTATAAGAATTACATTTAATTTTTTTCAAAACTTTAAATTCAATGATGTGACAAATAAATTTCAGATTAAAGGTGAACAAAAATACTGGAAAGCTATTAATTTTGCTTCATGATATCTTTTAATAACACGGAAATTGCATTCAAACACAAGTCCAATAAGGATTTGAAACGTGCACATTTTCTTTTTTCCGTTATGGCAAGTCCATTTTTGGTAAAATCCGGGAAAGGACTCACTCGCTTCGGACTGAATATCGGTCTCCCCATCAAGGGAATGATCAAGTCAACAATCTTTGCGCAATTCTGTGGCGGAGAAACAATTGAAGAATGTACTTCCACGATCAACACCATGTGGAAACACCATGTGGGAACCATCCTGGATTATTCGGTGGAAGGAAAAACAAGTGCGGAGGATTTTGAATACACAACCAAAGAAATCATTGCAACGATCCATAAAGCGAAAGGAAACCCAGGGATTCCGTTTGCAGTGTTCAAAGTAACCGGAATTTCACGATTCGGTTTGCTGGAACTGACCAATAAAGGGATTGAGAACATTTCCGAAAGTGATCTAAAAGAATATCATGAAACGGTGGAACGTGTGAACCGTATCTGCAAAGAAGCATTTGAAGCAGGTGTTCCGGTGTTTATTGACGCGGAAGAAAGCTGGATCCAGGATGTAATCGACCGGATCTGCCATGAAATGATGCTGAAATACAACAAAGAACGTGCTATCGTGTTCAATACCGTTCAAATGTATCGTCACGACCGCCTGGAATTCCTGAAGAACAGCATTGCCTGGGCAAAAGCCGAAAACGTTCAATACGGTGTGAAACTGGTTCGTGGTGCTTATATGGAAAAAGAACGAAAACGGGCATTGGAGAACAATTACCCTTCCCCTATTCAGCCGGATAAGCTTACCTGCGATATGGATTACGACAAAGCTTTGGAGTTTTTGACCGACCCGGAAAATTTCTCCCAAATGGCTTTGTGTGCCGGTACTCATAATGAAGACTCTTCTGCTTACCTGGCAAACCTGATCGAAACGAAAGGAATTAACAAAACAGATAAACGCATTTATTTCGCCCAGTTGCTTGGAATGAGCGACCACATTTCCTACACCCTGGCATCCAATGATTTCAATGTAGCGAAATATGTCCCGTACGGACCGGTAAAAGAAGTCATTCCTTACCTTTTCAGACGCGCCGATGAAAACACTTCGGTAAAAGGACAAACGGGAAGAGAATTAAACCTCATCAAAGAAGAACTAAAAAGAAGAAAGGGAGCCTGAATGGACTCCCTTTCTTTTTGGGTTTGAATTTTATTAATAACAAATAATCGAATTTGTTAAGCAGCAGCAAGCAAGTTAACGAAGTATATTCACATGACCTAATTGCTCCCTTTTTTCATCACTTGAAGAAGTCTTATACACGATTTTATACGAGTAAATTCCTTCCGGACAAGCAATTCCTTTATATGTTCCATCCCAACCTTCCAGGGTACTTGTAGTTCTGAATACCGACTCTCCCCATCTGTTGAAGATTTCCAGTTCGTAATGGTTTTTATCTACTCCTGACGTTACAATCGGCAGGAACACAGGGTTATGCTCATTCCCGTCCGGTGTAAATGTATTAGGAGCATACAAAATTACACCTTTTTCCATTAATATCACCTTTGTGATCGAATCTACACATCCCATATCGGAAATTGCGATCAATGTGACCGAAAAATTTTGTTCCGGTTCCATATTAAAAGTGTGTGTCGGACTGAAAACATTGGAAATTTCCGACCCATCTCCGAAGTCCCAGATATATTGAACAGCTCCAGAAGATAAATTCGTCAGGCTGGATTCCGGGGCAATTACAGAAATCACACCGGGACTTGCTGTGAAATTAGCCACCGGGTTCGGGTTCACACAAATAAACGAAGGATAATTCTGCGTCCACACACATCCCAACGCAGTGGTTGAAGTTACGGTAACATCGTAGCATCCTTCATTCTGATAGACATGTGTAACGGTATCGTTTATACTGGAACCGGTAGTTCCGTCTCCGAAAATCCATTGGGTATTTACGCTTGGCGTACCCGTAGAATTGTTAAACAACAATGCCGTATGTGGTTCACAAACAGGTCCGGAAGTAGTTGCTACATTGATCGTGATCGGTTCTTCAATGGAAACCAGTACCTCATCCGTGTTTTCACAGCCTTCTGCCGAAGTTCCCGTAACCGTATAAGTCAGTGAAGTAGTTGGTGAGAACGGAACATTATCCGTCACTCCGTTGTCCCACACATAGGAATCCGCTCCGGACGCTGCCAATGTTGCGGAAGCACCTTCGCAAATAACCTGGTCAACACCCGCATTGACTACCGGCAGTGGGTTGACTCTTAAAACAACGGTGTCCAATCCGAAACAATTGGAAGCATCGTATCCGCGAACTACAATCTCAAATGTTCCCACTGCAGGTACATAAGCTTGTCCGTCAATAATCCCGTCAGACCAATCATAGGTATCGGCTCCCGTTCCGGTAAAAGTCACAGAAGTATTTTCACAAACGGTTACATCCGGTCCGGCAGATACCGGCGGCGCAGGTAAGAATGTCACTATCAGGGAATCTTTATTCTGACAATTGTTTGCATCAGTTCCCGTAACAACGTATTTCCCGTCAACAACCGGGATAAAAGGAGTTCCGTTTACCGCACCGTTATTCCAGGTGTAAGAAATGGCTCCGGAAGCACTCAATGTCATATTGATGTATGGACAAAGTTGCTGATCCGGTCCCGCTTCTACCGCAGGCAGGTCATAAACTGTGATCGTTCGGGTTCGTGAATGAGTACAACCGTCTTCATTTGTTACAACCAGGGTAATGATAAATGATCCCGCTGTCTGATAAACATGAGTTGGATTTACTCCTGTTTGCAACGGAGTTCCATCCCCGAAATCCCAGGAATAAGTCAGATCCTGGTTAATCAGGTCTGAAGAAACATTGTTAATGGAAACAGGTGCTAAAGCACAGGTATTCGAAACGCTGAAATCAGCAGTCGGGATAGACTTCACCGTAACTTGTTTGATGATCGTATCACGGCATCCGGCAGTTTCATAAGAAACCAAACGCACATCGTATATTCCCGGTGCTGCGTAAGTATGATTCGGGCTTGCCTGCACAGATGTTCCACCGTCTCCGAAATTCCAGAGATTCGCCACGATTGCATTATTATTGACTGTGGATGCATTCGTAAATTGCACGTTCAGCTGTCCACAGGCTTGCGTATAAGTGTATTCGGGAATGATAACTGTTTGTTCCAGTTCCGCATCCACGATGGCTGTACAACTCCCAAAATTGGTAATGGTAGTCAATTCACAGGTATATATCGCACCGGCTGTAGAAGCAGGAACCGAAATGGAAGGAGTTGTAGCTCCCGTACTCCATAAATACTGACTGAATCCTGCCGGAGCACTTATCACAGCATCATTCGCGCCCTGGCAATACTGAACGGCCAGTTTGAGCGGTTGACAGCTCATCGTTACATAAGCATAACCAAAATGCCCGGACTGAGCACAATCATAGGTTTGAAACTCAACCTGGACTGTTTGCCCCACATAAGGCATCAGGTTCACAACCGCAGTGGACCAATCCAACCAATAGATGTCATCTACTCCCATGGGGCACAACTGGAAATTTTGTCCTGCCTGACCGCTGTACACGTCATAAGCACCACAACCTCCCCCAACAATATTTCCTGCCTGGTCTGAGATACGGATTTTTAACCCGGGCTGATCTGCCGGGGCATGCGGCGCACCGGTAGGACTGCTGCTGACTACCGCATATTTATAGGTTAAAAGGGCATTATCTTCCGAAACGGTCATGGAGTAACGCATGGATTCACCTTCACTTCCTGTGCCGCTATTTCCCAAACGCGCAACCACGAATGCTCCCGGGGGAAGGATTTGTAAATTTCCGCAGGTAAACGGATCAATACCGGCACTTGTTAAAAGTGTATGCCTGCCATTCACTACACCGTTCACCTGGAAAGGATCTGTAAAAGCTCCAGTGAAAGCGGTCCAGTTGTTAAATCCACCCTGTGCAAAGTTTGCATTCGGGCAAGCAGGCTGCAATTGAGCATGTGCAATACCGCACCACACTGTCAAACTGCTCAGTATCAGTTTAACGTAATTCTTCTTCACAATCATTTAACAAAATTAATTGATTCACTTAAATTTACGGAAGAATGAAGGGAGCGTTGCCTGTAAATTAATTCGGCCTTGTTAAAAATAACAGGTATTGAAAAAATCTGAAGGATATTTACAAAGAGCGTAAATAAACTTCGTTTTTTAAACAATTAATCCTAAAGACTTTAAACGAAAGAAAAGAAGCTTAACACATACTTTCCGGTTTCCGGACTTGAGTTTGCTATCTTAAGGCTTTGTTAAATGTAAATGTGTTTTTCTTTTAGGTATTGAAGGGTTTGCCCTTCCAATGAATCAGCTGCCGGCTGGTAATTATATTCCCATTCTGCTACCGGCGGCATGCTCATCAAAATAGATTCTGTTCGTCCACCGGAGTACAATCCGAATTTTGTTCCGCGGTCGAATGCCAGGTTAAATTCTGCATAACGTGCCCGGCGGTAATTCATCCACTGTTTTTCTGCTTCGCTGAACGGTTTGTTTCTTCCCAGTTCTGCCTGTTCTTCATAAATGAACGGAAAACTTTCCCCCAGATCAACACAAAAGCGGAACAACTGTTCTTTGTTTAACTGGAAATGATTGTTCAGATGATCGAAGAAAATTCCTCCTACTCCCCGTGTTTCTTTCCTGTGTGGCAGATAAAAGTATTCATCAGCCCATTCCTTGAATTTCGGGTAAAAGGATTCATCGTATTTATGACAGACAGTTCTCAGCTTGTGATGAAAAGAAACTGCGTGTTCCGAAACAACGTAGTGCGGTGTAAGGTCAATTCCTCCTCCGAACCAATAAACCCCGTTATCCAGTTCAAAGTAGCGCACATTCATGTGAATGATCGGAACGTGCGGGTTATTCGGATGCAACACGATGGAAACTCCTGTTGCATAGAACTGATTCCCGTCTAATTTCAGCTGGGATTTCATTTCATCGGAAACCGGTCCGTATACTTCCGAGAAAGCAACTCCACCTTTTTCAATGATCGAACCATTCCGGATCGTACGGGTTTTTCCGCCACCGCCCTCTTCCCGGTTCCAGGCATCTTCCGAAAATTTCGCTTTGCCGTCAACCCGTTCCAATTCGTTGCAGATAAATAACTGCAAAGCGCGGAATTCCTGTCCGATCGTTTCTTTATTCATGAAAAACTCCTACTCTTATCAATTGATAATCTTCATGCTTCAGGATAAAGCACGATTGGTTCTCATAACCGCTTCCTGCAGCGGAAGGCTTCAAATCGAATGCATTCACGACTTCTGTAGGAACTTCTTCCTGCATCAATAAGGTTCTTGTGAAATAGTAAACCACATCAAAACCATGTGCTGCAGCCTTGTTCATATCTGCACGGTATTTTTTGCGGTACAAACGAAGCAATGCCTGTGTATCCGGAAGTGAGTAATTCAAATCGCTGGAAGTAGCCCAGGTCATTTTATACCGTGTTTTGTAATATCCGGCAATGTCATCAAAACCGCCCCATTCTTTCACTCCCATGACGGTTACGTCTGCATTGGGCGCTTTCCCTACAGCTTTGTGCAATGCATTGATAAAGCTCACCACAGATCCTTTATCCCGTGAAGGGAAAACAATCACCGTTTCACCGGTTTTGCGGATGAAAGTTCCGAAGTCGGATGTTTTTGCTTCAACCAGTTTGATGTTTCCGTTTTTCTTGGAAAGTTCGATGAATTTCTTGCGGTATGCATCAAACAGTTCCTGGTCTTTTGAATTATTCGGGTTAATGAGAATAATTTGTGCCGTTTTGTACTTTTCAATCGTGTATTTCGCCAACACTTCCTGCTGGGTCATGTCTGTTGTTACCGAAGCATAGATATACGGATTGTTTTTCAGCAATGCGCTGTTGCATGCAGAAGGACAAATCATGCGGATTTTTTGCTGCCCGCACCATCTTCCTACGATATCCGCGCTTTGAGGAATCAAAGGCCCGAAGATCAAATCCATATTCTTCATTTCAGCAGTATTCAAAAACTTCATGATCCCTATGGAATCCATTGGAAGGTCAATGATCTTGATGTTTGCATCGAATCCCAGTTTTTCAAGAGAATCCGCAGCCAGTTCCACACCCATATAAAACTCGGTAGCCAGGTTTCTCAACCCTGAATTTCCCTTGTCATTCAATCCGAAACACAGTAAAACTGCGATGTTGTATTTTGCTTTGGACTTGAAGATCAGCTCCTGGTCCACTTTCCGTACTTCCTCTTTCGGTTTCACTTCGCGTACCTGGACTTGCTTGACGTTCTCTTTCTTCAAAGGAACTCTCAGAATATCACCTGTTTTCAGGTTGGTAGACTTCAGGTTATTGAATTTCTGCAAGTCATTTACAGGAACCATGAAACGTTTTGAGATCGTGTACATCGTTTCCCCCGCTTTTACTTCATAGGTCAGAATAGTATCTGTAAAAGTAACGGACGGAGCGCTGACAACAGGTTTTTCCGTTTGTTTCGGCGGAATGACTTCATTCGTAGGCGCTTTGACAATTTTCAGTACCTGTCCCACTTTCAATCCTTTATCAATTCCGGGATTGAACTTCAACAAGTCATCTACTGAGCAATTGTATTTTTTAGCGATTGAAAATGCTGTTTCTCCTTTTGAAACGGTATGGTCCTGCACAATCGTTCCGCTCTGAACTTTCATATCTGCCCCGCCAAGCGGAATCAAATAACGGTAACCTTCTTTTACTCCTTTTTCAATTCCCGGGTTAGCGGCAACAATATCGTCAACAGGAACATTGTACGTGGTATGGATTCCCCAAAGGGTATTTCCTGCCTGCGCGATATGCACTGCATATTTCTTCCCGTTCGAATATTCATAGACCCAATCCTTTGTATCGGTTTGAGCGAATAGTCCGTTGGAGAAAGCAAACAAAAAAATTAAAACAAGGTGCTTCATAATTTCAAAATATGGTTCTTCTATCCAAGAGTTATGCCGCAATTATTCCCATTCGATGGTTGCCGGCGGTTTGGAACTGATATCGTAAGTAACCCGGTTAATTCCTTTCACCTGGTTGATGATCTTATTAGAGATCAAGGCTAAAAATTCGTAAGGCAAATGGCACCAGTCCGCTGTCATACCGTCTGTAGAACTTACCGCTCTCAAAGCAACCGCATTTTCGTAGGTTCTTTCATCTCCCATGACACCAACGGATTGGATCGGCAGGAAAATAGCTCCGGCCTGCCACACATCGTTGTATAAACCGTGTTCTTTCAGTCCGTCGATGAAAATTGCATCTACTTCCTGTAAAATACGCACTTTTTCAGCCGTTACTTCGCCCAAAATACGGATTCCGAGTCCTGGCCCCGGGAAAGGATGCCTGTTCAATATATTCGGTGATAAATCCAATGATCTACCTACACGTCTTACTTCGTCTTTGAATAACAAACGTAGCGGTTCAACCACCTGTAATTTCATGTAATCTGGCAAACCACCTACATTGTGGTGTGATTTGATCGTTTGGGAAGGGCCGCCATTCACGGAAACCGATTCGATCACATCCGGGTAAATTGTACCCTGACCCAACCATTTGGCATCCGTTACCAGTTTCGATTCCGCATCAAATACGTCCACGAACACTTTCCCTATGGCTTTACGCTTCAATTCCGGGTCTGTCAATCCTGAAAGTGCTTGGTAGAAATCTGCAGAAGCATCTACTCCCTTCACGTTCAATCCTAATCCTTTATAGCTTTCCAATACGGAATCAAACTCATTTTTACGCAACAATCCGTTATCCACGAAGATGCAATGCAAACGGTCACCGATGGCTCTGTGAAGCAACATGGCAGCGACGGAAGAATCCACTCCTCCGGACAAGCCCAGGATCACTTTATCGTTTCCTAACTTCGCTCTTAACTCATCTACTGTACTTTCCACGAACGAATCCGGGGTCCAGTTTTGAGAGCAACCACAAATACCCACAATGAAATTCTTCAGTAAAATAGCTCCTTCCAATGAATGGTAAACTTCCGGGTGAAACTGGATTCCGTAAGTTTGTTCCCCTTTGATGGCATAACCTGCCACATCCACATCTTTTGTCGAAGCAATGATCTGGTAGGTATCCGGAACATGCTTGATCGTATCACCGTGGCTCATCCAAACCTGTGATCCCATTGACATGCCCGTAACCAATTCATTGGAGTTATCCACGAAAGAAAGGTTCGCTCTTCCATATTCTCGAATTGTAGAAGGAAGCACTTCCCCACCGAAATTCTGTGCCATGTACTGAGCTCCGAAACAAACCCCCAACAAAGGGAATTTACCTTTGATCGCGCCTAAATCCGGTTTCGGGGATTCAGGATCACGGGTAGAAAAAGGACTTCCTGACAAAATCACACCTTTAATATGTGCGCCTAATTCAGGTACTTTATTCCACGGATGGATTTCACAGTAAACATTCAATTCGCGTACCCGGCGTGCGATCAGCTGTGTGTATTGCGAACCAAAATCAAGGATAAGGATCATTTCTTGCATGCGCAAAGATAAAATTTTTACGCCAAATGAAACACCCGAAAAATAGAATTCATCAATTATTGCCGACAATAAATTCAGCTTCTGATTTGCCGGAACCGGGAAGAAATCCCGGATGAATTATTCAACGCTGTTCTAACAGCAACTCACCGATACTTCGCACCATTCTTTTCCAGTTTGTTCATGTATTTCTCCCAGCGAGCATCCTTCTTTAACGGATCACACAAAGGATTATCCTTAATACTCCCGTTACCTCCCAATTCAAACGTATTTGCAAGCAATTCCAGTTGTTTGAATGCCAAATCCGTTTCACCGGCTTGTGCCAATACCGGAACTGACCGGACACGCACCATATGGGTTCCTTTGATCAGGTCCATTGCAAATGCTTCTTTGTACTGCTGAGCAGCAAGGCGATAATCTTTTCGAAGTGCGGTTGCATCTGCTTTTTGAGCTAACAGGTTGAATTGCGCCCATTCAACACGGGCATCCAGCTTTTCTCGAAGCGCCTTTTTATCCTTCATCTCCTCGGTTTCCATCAGTTTTACAGCACTTTCCGAAAGAACGATAACCGCTTCAAACTCCTGCAGGTCCAGCATTCTTTTTCCAAGTTCTATCAGGAGACCGGTAGTTACGAGCTGCTCTTCACCTGAAAAACGCGACCTTTCCTCATAGAATTCCAACAGAGCTGTTGTTATGTTCTTTCCCTTATCTGCGGCCATTTCCGCCAATTTCCGATCTGTCAACATCAACCTGGAAGAAAGCTCCAAATAACCTTTATTGAATGACGGAACAAAAGTGGTCATGTGATCTTCTCCCTTCATACGGTCACAATACCAATAAATATTCGTTGGTTTTACTTTCTCATACAGCGTATCCAAATTGGATAAACTTCGAATGAAGAACTGTTCCGGATTTCCGAATGTACCGGCAGATGTATAAATGAACAGTGGGGTTTTTGCCCCTTTTTCAAAAAACACCTTTCCTTTTTCAACCAGGTATTCGTTATACATGGTCAAATTGGGACTTACAGCAATCACACCATTAAAGAGAGGCTTTTCTTTCATGATCTCATACAAAACAAAGGTTCCTCCCAGTGAATGGCCGACTCCCAATCGGAACGACTTAACGGGATAAAGTGAATCGACCAGCGGAAATACTTCATCTGACAGGAAATGCGCCAATTGGTCAGCAGCAGTTCCTTCCACAATCTGATCATTTTCCACGGCTGGAACAAATTCCTCCCAACGTTTATCCGTGTGAATCCCCACTACAATCATCGGAATGCCTTCCCCTGCACTGGAGTAATACTGCACCATGGAATTCACCATCCCGGTATAGGGTTCAAACTGACCGTCAAAAACGTAAGCAACTCCATAACGCTCCTGCTTACCCGATTCTTCCTCCAAAGGAAGGCAGACACTTATTTTTCGTTCTGTTCCGAATACTTTTGAATGAATTACATGTTCTACCGGCGCTTTAGAATGCTGGGCAGCTGAATTCAGACAAACCGGTATTAAACTCAGGATAAGGATGATCGTTTTCACTTGGTTGAGGGATTGAGATTTTAATTTTAATAATACTTATTAAATACGATGTTACAAAAACCCGGGCTGCAAAAAAACTGAAACTGACAATTTGTCTGTTATGAAGTTTTTGGAATAATTTATGACGTGCAGCTGTCATTAATCAAAGAAGCATCGGGAATTTCATTATTTTTGACTTCGATTTATAATAAATACCATGTTAGGAGGAATTTTAAAGAAAATCTTAGGCGATAAGTCAGCTACTGACCAGAAAAAATACCAACCTGTTATCCAGCAAGTTGGAGAAATATTCAACACTTTACAAAACGAGTCTGACGACGCTTTACGTGGTAGAACAGCTAAGTTTAGAAAACAAGTACAGGATGCTATTGCTGATCTGGAAGCAGAAATTGCAGACTTAAAGCAAAAAGCAAACGATATTACGATGCCTTTGCACCAGAAAGAGGCCATTTATGAAAGTATTGATTCTAAAGAAAAAGAAGTCAATGTGATCATTGAAAAAGTATTGGAAGAGATTTTGCCGGAAGCATTTGCAGTAGTGAAAGAAACTGCAAGACGCTGGGCTATAAACGGTCAGCTGACTGTTACTGCAACGGATTTAGACAAAGAGCTTGCTGCCAGAAAAGACGGAATTACCATTGAAGGTGACCAGGCAATCTGGAGCAATAAATGGACAGCAGCCGGAGCGCCTGTTGAATGGGTGATGGTTCACTACGACGTACAGTTGATGGGTGGAGCTGTTTTGCACCGCGGAAATATTGCCGAGATGCAGACCGGGGAAGGTAAAACATTGGTTGCAACACTTCCGGTTTACCTGAACGCGCTTTCAGGAAAAGGAGTTCACGTAGTAACGGTGAATGACTACCTGGCAAAACGTGACTCCGAATGGATGGGACCTTTGTACCAATTCCACGGGTTGAAAGTGGATTGTATCGACAAGCACCAGCCAAACTCGGAATCAAGAAGAGAAGCTTACCTGGCTGATATTACTTTCGGAACGAACAACGAATTCGGTTTCGATTACCTGCGTGATAACATGGCAAGTGCCGTGGAAGATTTAGTTCAGCGCAAGCATCACTTTGCTATTGTCGATGAGGTCGATTCGGTTTTGATCGATGATGCACGGACTCCTTTGATCATCTCAGGACCGACTCCGAAAGGGGACGAACACGAATTCTATGAATTGAAGCCTCGTGTGGAACTGATCGTGGAAGAGCAGCGTAAATACGTAAACCATACTTTGGCAGAAGCAAAGAAACTATTGACGGTGATCAATGGCGGAACAGTGGAAGGATTAGACCAGAAAACGGCTTTGGAGCAAGGAGGAATTGCATTGCTTCGTGCTCACAGAGGATTGCCTAAAAACAAAGCTTTACATAAATTCTTATCGGAGCCGGGAATTAAATCTCACTTGCAGAAAGTAGAGAACCAATACATGGCTGAGCAAGGAAAACACATGAAGAAAATTGATGTGGAATTATTCTTTGTCATCGATGAGAAACAAAATACCGTTGAATTAACAGAAAAAGGAATTGACCTGATCTCCGGGAACGAAGACCGCAATTTCTTTATCATGCCGGATATTTCAACAGAAATTACACGCCTTCAAAAGCAAAACCTGCCGAAAGAAGATTTTTCAGAGCGCAAAGATTTATTGATCCGTGATTACACGGTTAAATCGGAGCGAATCCACTCTGTTTCCCAATTATTGAAAGCATACACGCTTTTTGAAAAAGAGGTGGAATATGTGATCATGGACGGAAAGATCAAGATCGTTGATGAGCAGACAGGTCGTATCATGGAAGGCCGTCGTTATTCAGACGGATTGCACCAGGCGATCGAAGCGAAAGAAAATGTAACAGTAGAAGCTGCTACACAAACATACGCAACTGTTACCCTTCAGAACTATTTCCGTATGTACCACAAATTGGCTGGTATGACAGGTACGGCTGAAACGGAAGCAAAAGAATTCTGGGACATCTACAAATTGGATGTGGTAGTAATTCCTACCAACCGTCCGATTTCCCGTAAAGATGACCACGATTTAGTATTCAAAACAGCTCGTGAAAAATATGCTGCGGTAATTGAAGAAGTAAACAAACTGGTTGAAGCCGGAAGACCTGTATTGGTTGGTACTACAACGGTTGAGATTTCCGAATTGCTAAGCCGTATGTTGAAAATGCGCAACATTCCTCACCAGGTACTGAACGCGAAATACCACCAGAAAGAAGCGGAAATTGTTGCAATGGCAGGTAAAGCCGGAGCAGTAACGATCGCAACGAACATGGCAGGTCGTGGTACGGATATCAAATTGGGTGAAGGTGTAAAAGAAGCCGGAGGTTTGGCGATCATCGGTACGGAAAGACACGATTCCCGCCGGGTTGACAGACAGCTCCGCGGTCGTTCAGGTCGTCAGGGAGATCCGGGATCTTCTACGTTCTTCGTTTCACTGGAAGATGACTTGATGCGTAAGTTCGGTTCGGAGCGTATTGCACGCATCATGGACCGCCTTGGATTGAAAGAAGGAGAAGTGATCCAGCACAGCATGGTTTCGAAATCCATCGAACGTGCACAGAAAAAAGTAGAGGAAAACAACTTCGGGGTTCGTAAGCGTTTGCTTGAATACGATGATGTGATGAACTCTCAACGTAAGGCAATCTACAAAAAACGTCACAATGCCCTGTTCGGAGATCGTTTGGGAGTGGATGTTTCCAATATGTTCTACGATGTAATCGAAGGATTGGTAACCACACACCAGGGAGGTTCTTTTGAAACATTCAATGTCGATATGATCCGCATCCTGGGTATGGAATCACCGATTTCAGAGGAGCAGTTCAAATCCGGTAAATACGACGATTTGGTTAACGACCTGTATGACGGGGTAATGGAGCATTACAACAACAAAAATGCACGTTTGGCAGAAGTATCCATGCCACAGATCAAACATGTATTCGAAACCATGTCTCAATACCAGAATATCCAGTTCTTAATCACCGACGGAATCAAAACCATGCCGTTGGTAGTAAGTCTGAAAGATGCGTATGAATCAAACGGAGCTTCTGTTCCGAGTGCATTGGAGCGCAACATCGTATTGGGAATGATCGATAACGAATGGAAAGAGCATTTACGTGAAATGGATGATTTACGTACTTCAGTTCAGCAGGCTGTTTACGAACAAAAAGATCCGTTGCTTATCTACAAACTGGAATCTTTCGAGTTGTTTAAAGCAATGAATGCACGTTTGAGCAATGAAACAGTGGAATTCCTTGTAAAAGCAGATGTTCCGAGAGATCAGTTGGACGATATTAAAACAACCAATAAAGAAGTTGCTCAGAACAATTACGAGAAAGCACAGATCGAATCAACTTCATCCAGTACCGAAATGCCGCGTTTCAGTGGAAGTGAAGGTTACGACGAAGCGATGCGAAATTCAGCTCCGCAGCGTGAAAAACAACAACCGGTTATTTCTACCGAACCAAAAATCGGGCGAAATGATCCTTGTCCTTGCGGAAGCGGAAAGAAATACAAACAATGTCACGGAAAATAATAGAAAAGGCGGTTCGAAAGGATCGCCTTTCTTTTTACCACATAGTACACATAACACTCATAAAAGAATCAAAAACTATGTGACCTATGTATCTATGTGGTCAATCAAATCCTGAATAAATTTTAACTTTGAACCATGAAGCAACACTTGAAAATCGGGATTGTGGGAATGGGAAATGTGGGAATCCATTTTCTTCGCCGGCTGACAGATCTTGGGCATACTCAGCTGACTGTTTATTCGCGGTCCGGGAACAACATTCCTGACCTGGAAATATCCGATGAAATCCAGTTTACCAATGATTTCAAAGAGTTTATTGATTTCGATATCGTGTTTTGTGCAGTGAATGACAACAACATGGTCGAAATGATCCGGCTGATCTCGAAATACGCTCCGGCAGTGTCGGTTTCAGGAACTGTGAACCTGAATCATTTGAACACAAAATACCCGGTTGGAACGTTCTACCCCCTACAGAGTTTTAAGGCTGAACAAAGCATTCACTGGGACGGTCTGCCGCTTTTTGTAGAAGCTCTGGATCCGGAGTTCCACGATTTCCTGATGCAGCTTGCCGGGGAATTCAGCGGAAATGGGATTCATTTATCGGAAGAAAAACGCCAATACCTGCATGTTGCAGCCGTTTTCGCGAACAACTTCACGAATCATATCATTGATCTGGCGGCTCACTATTGCAAGGAACACGACATTGAATTTGACTGGCTGAAACCTTTGATCAACCAAACGATCGAAAAGATACAAACCAATGATCCGCACGATATCCTGACCGGACCTGCCGTGCGCAATGATCAAAGCACGATCCAAAAACACCTGGAATTGCTGAAACCGGATCAGAAAACGATCTACCAGACATTAACAAAAAGTATTATCAAACACTACAAATAAGATGATTAGCTACAAAGAGCGCCTGAACAGCATTACCACATTTATTTTTGATATTGACGGTGTTTTGACGGATGGTGTCGTATATCCTTATCACGGGGAATTACTTCGCGGACTGTATTCCAAAGACGGTTACGCCATTCAATATGCGGTAAAAAAAGGATACAAGGTATTTGTGATCACGGGAGGGAACTCGGAAGATGTGAAAGCAAGCCTGATCCATTTGGGGGTTACGGAAGTTCATTTGCGCTCTTCACATAAAGTTCGTGTTTACGAACAACTCAAAGAAAAACACGGATTGAAGGACGAAGAAGTACTCTACATGGGCGACGATCTGCCTGATTACCAGGTCATGCAGCTGGTCGGAATGGCAGCTTGTCCGCAAGATTCTGCTATCGAGATCAAGCACATTTCCCACTACCAATCACCTTATCCCGGTGGAAAAGGTTGTGTAAGAGACATGATTGAACAGACTTTACGCGTGCAGGACAACTGGTTTCACGAAGAAGCGTTTATTTGGTAATGAACTGGCGTTTTACCAGTCGATTCCTTACTTTTTCTTCGTATTCCAGTAAACAAGCGTCAGTTTCCATTGTCCTGCTTTGTCCTTGCTGAAAACGAAATCTTCGATCCGTTGTTCGTCCCCACTGGTTTGGATATTCTTTTTCAGTAATTCCTCGTTAGCAAAAAGTTCCGGGTAAGATACCGATCTGTTTTTTTCATCAACAATTCCTCCGAACTCATAAACCTCCAGGACTTTTATAATCCGGTCGATGTAATCCAGTTCAAGCTTCGGATCCTGGTCTTCTCTGCCCCAAACAGCCAGTTTTTCAGCTACTAACCCATTCAGCGTCTGGTTGTCAACATTTTTCAAAGCCTTTATAAAAGCTGTCAGAAACGTTGGGAAATCAACTTCCGAACTGGTTGGAGACAACTCTTCCGGATGGGATTTATCTTTATCCGAAGAATTCGTTGGGGAAGATGTACAGGAAATGGCAATGAAAGCCAGCAAAAACAGGTAATGTTTCATTGAAAGATTCGTATTTCCTGCTAAAATAAGGATTCCGTGCGTTTATCTGTTCAGGTATTTGCTGTTTTCTTTTCTTCGCGTTTTTCCTTCCGCTCTTCCCTTCTTTCCTGCCTCAATTCTTTTCTGTCCTCGCGTTTCTCTTTTCGTTTTTCTTTTTTCCGTTCGCGTTTGCTCTGCTTCTTAGCCTTATTCTTTTCCTGGTTTAGAATTTCGATCTTACCGGAAGCAAAGATCACTACGGGAATACGTTTCATTTTCCCTACATCGAGGTAGCCACTAATCTTAACTTTAAACGGAAGCCGGTCTTTATCAGACAGGATCTTCCAAATGGTTTTCCCGGGCTGTTTCAGCTTTACATCCAATGGGAATTTCAGGATCAGAGACGATTCGGGGCGGAGAGAAACATCCTTTTTAGGAAACTTTCCTTTCGTTGAAAAATCATTACCGATGCTCAGTTCGTACTGGATATCGTGAATATCAAGCGAAAGATTCTTTCCGTCGTTTATGATTTCCAAGAACAAGTCTGCCTTCACTTTCTTCTTAAAGAGCTTTACTTCCAGGTTTTCTGTTTTAAGCAAGCGGATTTTGGGAGGAACAGGCACTTCGATCTGCTGTCCTCTAATGAAACTGAGTTTCCGGTTGGAATAAACAATACTGACGAAAAAAGCAATTCCCGTTGAATCCTGTTTTTGGAGGCTTTTGATCTTGTTGCGTGTGGGTGAAATCGGGATTGCCACAGTAATTGTTACGGTATCCGATTCTCCGCTTTTCTGGCTCAAACCAACATACTGGCTGGTTGAAACCAATTTGGTTCCGCCCAAAGCCAGTTCGCAGATAATACTGTCGATCTTCATATCGTAAGGTGCTTTGTTCTGCACGACAGCATTCACGGCTATATGGGCGGTATCCTGATGAATATCCGCCCGGATGAGTGTAATCTCTTTGAGATCAGGAACGATCAGGTTCAACATTTTCTGTTTCTTGATGATGAAATAAACGGGTACGCCTATTCCCACCAGTAAAATCAGGATAACAACTACTTTTAATCCATTTCTATAGGTCATTTTTTCCGGTCGCTTTTACGTTTCTCGCGCTTTTCTTTACGAGCTTCTCTTTTCTCCTTCCGGGCTTCTTTCTTCTCCGGATTCCCTGTGAATACTTTCTCCAGGAATGTTTTCTTACCACCTTCTTTCAGGTTATTGATACTGATCGAATTATCCACCGAAGGCTTCAGTGCCCGCAGGAAAGCATTTCTCAGTACAAAACTAATCGCGCGCCAGGTATTCAGGTGCACTTTATCAAATGTTCCATTGATCGCAATCTTAGTTGCAAGCTGCTCCTTCCGCTGATTTTGGAGGATTTCAGCTGTACTGGCAACCAATGTTTCCCAAAGGATCTGTTTGAAATCTCCTTCTTCCTTATTCCATTGTACGATGTCCAGGTCTTTCAGGAATGGTTTCACATAACCACCGAACCCTCCATTTTTCGCGGCAAACTCACCATACATATTAAAGGTACCCTTTTTTACATCAAAATTACCATATTCCCTCAGCATATCATTGAGCAACACGAGATTAAGCCCATTTAATGAGACGTTCATATCGAAAGTTGGCACCTTGGCCAGCCCATCAAATTTGGCATTGAGAGCAAATTTCCCCTGGTAAGCTTCAGCAGTGGCCTTTAAGGTTGCTGGAAGCACTTCCTTACTATCGGTGACATTTGAAAGGTTTGTAGCCGTGATATTGATGTTTTTCATCGCAATATCCAGCTTTGGCTTCGCCTCCAGGTCAATATAATGAACTTCTCCGTTGCGAATATCAAACCGGTTGACAGTGATCGGCATCAAGTCGTTGATCAACTGCCGGAAATCAGCCGTATCTGCTTTTACGTCTTCCCCTTTGTGCTTGTCCTTTACGAAATTGAGCACCGGTTGTTCTACACCGATCTCTCCCACAATAGCTCCTTTAAACAGTGAACTCCATTCCACCGATAAATCGATAGCAGGAGACTTAAAGAAAGGAATGGTATCTTTTTTCGTTCCTTTGTCTACTTTTTTCAAAAGCTTGATGTCTTTGATGACATAGGCACCACGGTATAGATGAATATCGATATCGTCGACATGTCCGTAGTATTCTTCGAGGTTCTCCAGCTTATTATTCACGTAGTGCAACACGATATAAGGCAATAATAACCTAAAAATCACAAGTACAGCGATAATAGAAAACCAGATGATCCGGCGTTTTTTCTTTCTTTTTTTCTTTTCTTCGGGCGTTAACGCTTTCTTGCGTTCTTTGCGTGATAAGGGCGTTCGTTTCTCTTCCATTTCAATAGTTTTATTGATTATGACATCTGCGGAAACCCAGTTAGTAAAAGGAGCGGTTTAATTTGTAGAAAAAGGTAATTTATTTTTCTGTACGCATAAGTTAATTTTCCTAAAAAACAAAAGCTGGAATTTTAGGCGTAGGTGAAGCGCGTGGTTCCATCGGTGTGGAATTCAAGCGCCCAGTCGTAATCTGCTCCCACGATCCATGTAAAATGTGAAAGCGAAACGATCTTTTCCCTGCATTTGACGGTTTGACTGAAAGTTGTTTTGACTGTAGGCAATGTGCGGTCGTTCCAGAAAATAAGGCATTCGTTTTCTCCCAGTTCTTCCAGCAATTCCTTCGGATTGGAAATCACGCGATGATCGGGGTATTTGTCCCAATTGATCTCTGTGATGGAAAAACTGAAGGCTTCCAGGAAACGGTTAAATGCCCTTTCCGTGCGCTGCTCGTCGTATATTTCTTTTTCTTTCCCTAATGCTTCGATGCATTCATTTAAAAACTTATCCATAACCTTCTTAATTAATTCAATCCCGGTTGCTAGCGGAATTAAAAATGTACAAGTGGAAATTATTCGGATTCGAGGACGAACCGGATTTCGGAAGTGAAATCGTTGCGGAGTACGGAAAAGCTCTTACTGTAATACTGCTCTTCGCCCTGTAAGTATTTTTCAGGTTCAAATACCACTTCCACATCCACGCTGATCACTTCATCACCATCTTCGCTCTTTTGAATGTTTGTGAGCCTGTAATAATGCACACAGGGAATTTCATCTCCTTTATGCGTAAACGGCTTTTCGTAATAATACAGATCTTTGATCTTTTTGATATCCCGGCTCATACCCATTCTTTTGTGTGTTAGCCTAATTTAAGAAATATTAGGCTGCAAAAGAACGAATTACGAATTATTAACTTTGGTTGGTTTTCATGCTGATAATGCATGTTTTTTTCGTGGAGGGTTGCAGAGGAACGCGGGCAGACATCGTATTTAATTGGATGTGAAATTTGCTGATTTTTCAACTCTTCTTTAAATACTCCGATTATTCAGATCGCTCCCAACGCACAGAATCAATGAATTTATCGCATGATTCATTAAAAATCCTGCTTGTAAGAGTGTCCCCTTCATGATTGATAATATAACACCAATTGGTATTTTTTATTTTCACTAATCGATCACCCGGATTTGTCCAAGCAATAATATTTTGGAAGGGTTTAAATGACAACACTCTTCCGGAAGTAGTTTCAATTTGATACTCTCCCACCGTATTGACTTTTTTCACCAAGAAATTCCATTCTTCCTGGTATAAGGTAAGATTGTGTTTACAATTCCAGTTAGGATCGGAACAGGCTGTCATACAACACACCATGGATACTACTATTCTAAAACTCTTCATTAATTAGCTGAAACATTCTACTAAACAATAGCATGAAAGCATCGTTATGATGATACATCCTATGGAGCAAGAAATTCTGTATAGAAGCTTCAAATTAAAAATCAGTATCAGGTGATAGATCACGCTGATTACTAAAGAAAAAAACAAAAAAGCTATATCTCCTCCTGAATTACCAAACGTCCAATAGAAAATCACCCCGGTTATTATTGATGGGATCAATAGATACCAAAGTAAATAATTCAATAGTACAACCAACTTCTTTCTAATTAGTATTTCACCATTCTACCGGTATACCAAACACCGTTTGACTGACACCGCACCAGGTAAGTTCCTTTTTGCCAATCGGAGGTTTCAATGGAAGTAATTTGAGTTGCGTTGCTGTAGATCTTTTTTCCGGTCAGGTCAAGTACTTCCAGGTAGTCGATGTTGCTATCTGAATCGATTTGAATGGATTCTGTAAAGGGATTCGGGTAGATGGAAATGGCGGTATTGCTTTCCAGGTTTTCTACGTTCAAAATGCTGTAAACCGATTGGTTTCCGTTAGCAGGAAAAGCATTCTCATTCCCGATTTTCACCACGAAAAGTGAAGTGCCCCCGGTTGTAAACCCCGGATCGGAATGATACCCTACTGCAATGGCGTATCCGTCGTTGGTTTGAATGATCTGGTTGATTTCGTCCTGCCCTACTCCATTGTAGCCCAAACCATAGCCATCCCAATAAAACCCGGCTGAATAACGGTTGATTATATTGTCTTCCCCACCGGCATAAGAGTATTGCGGATCATTTCCCTGTGTTACTACAAAGCATTTATCACCGGAACCAGCAGTATAATTGACAAAACAGGCATAACGACTGCTGTTTGCCATGTAAAACTCGTCGCTTGACACAAAATTCCCGGCCTGGGTGAGGAAAATATGGTAATTATCTGTATCCGTTTTTCCCGTCAACGTTCTTTCGCCCACACAAACGAGGTTATTTGAAATCAACTGAATATCATTCAGAAGGTATTCCCCGTTGTTTCCAACCAGTGTATCCCAAAGCAAGGAACCATCTATGTGAAAATACCCGACGTAGCCTTTGGATTTCAATGAATCTGCCAAATAGCCTGTTCCAACTACGGCAAACGTGGTATCGGTTACCAAAACTCCCTTGTGCAGAAAATCCACCCCGATTCCGCCGGATTGCTGTTCCCAGATTATATTCCCGTTTTTATCTATGCGTGTAAAATACCGGTCTGTTACCTGCTCCAGATTTGCATCGGTTTCTCCCAAAAGCACGATACTCGTATCCGGCAATAAGACCGCATCGTGGAAGCGTTCCCATGCACCGTTGTCGTACCATTTTTCCCACTGCTGGTTTCCTGACAAATCTGTGAAAACCACATACCCGTCAAAACCGCCCGTGGAGTTACTGGAAGAAGTACCAACAATGTAATAGCCGTAGTTCGGAACAAAGATCACTCTTCGTCCTTCATCAAACTCGGATCCGCCGTATTCTTTGGACCAGGTATGAAATCCCTGTTTGTTTAATTTCAAAAGAAATGCCTGGGCAGGCGCATCTTCAAAACTGGAGGATGAACCGGTAACGATGTAGCTGCTGTCGGGAAGTTGGGCAATTCCTGCTCCCCTGTCATAACCTTTTCCTCCAAAAATGCGGTGAAAAGCAATTTGTCCCTTTGACTCGAAAGAACTAACCAGTAAGAGCGAAAGCGCCAGATATCTTAGAATAACCATGACAAACGAATTAAAGCTGATTGACCAAATCCTTTTTTAGAAACCAATCCATAGATATCGTCCGTACCCAATTGAATTCCGACTTTATCTCCGTGATATCCGAGCATCAAACCACCGCGCACAATGGATGATCCCCCGAATGCAACATTGGCAGAAGCTGAAACACGTGGTACAAAACGATAAAACAAACCTGCAAACCCGGTCGGAACGATCCCGATCGTCGGGTAGAAACGGATCCCGAAGAAGCTTTGCAGTTTTTTGGCAGATTCCAGGTCAACGAGTTTCATTACCTGTATGTATGCAGGCAGCATGACCCAACGCTTCACTGCTGTCTTCTCCACGTTCAGTGAATCCAACAGGGAAAAGTCATCTCCGAACAAATTGCCGCTGTTTTGAAGCTGATTCAATGTAAATCCGCTGTAACGGTAAGTCGAATCAACGGCATAGCGCGTTTGCGGCTCAAACATATAGGCAGCCCCGAGGTTTTGAACGCTGAACTGGAAGGTTGCCGAGTCTTTTAACCACGGCACTTTGAGGTAATAATCAAAATCTATTGCAAAACCGATCCCTTTAGTAAATTGTTTACCAGACGAATAAGTTACATCTCCATTTAACAGAATACTCAGCGAGTCCATATTCGGATCTTGCGAGATCTGTCCCTTACGAATGTATCCTCCGACCTGGTTTTGTACATTCACCACATTCAATGCCAGTGAACTTCCTGTTTTCTTGTGATAAAAACCAAAACCTGCTTTCTGGAACTGCATTCCGGAAATGCGTGTACCGGTGAGGTTCGCAGTATCTGATCCCAAATAGCTGTTCCCGTAAAACGTGAGCCTGTAAGCATCTTTGGTGTAATTTACATTTCCAATCACGTAATACCCGCCTTTTACGAGCCAGGAGTAATCATCTGAATTAAACAACCTGCCTGCACCGGAAACATAAGTAATTTCGCCCGAAGCAAAGGCACCGATCCGGTTATTCGGCCGGTGGGATTTCAAAGTCCGGTCTTTCATTTCCGAATCAATGTACCCTCCGAAAGCCAGGGTATTGACAAACTCTTTCCTCATGGAAGTTCCGGTGACATCAAAGTTCCCGTTGATGAATAACCGGTTTTTCTGCAGCAAGCTATCCCTGAAAACCGGGAAAGTAGACTGACCGAAAGCAACAGTGCCCAAAACAAAAGAACCTAATAAGCAGCGTAGTTTATTCATTACAGGTGGTTTTCAAGTGTGAGGTTTGCTCCAAGTTTGAATTTGAAAAATGCATTTGCAGGGATCGGTACTTTTATATTTGTTCCATTCGCATCGTAGGTATTGAGTTTCAATTTGACCATGCAGTGTTTCACTGATCCGATCTGGTCGCAGATGGCTTCGGAAACCGGGAAGTAAACCACGCTCTTTTTTTGCATGATCCCGTTTACTACCGAGCCAAAAACGCTTGATTCGATAGCGCTCGTCCCGGAAACAATTCCAACTGTCTGGTAGTTTTCATCCAGCAAATAAAGCTGTAAACTTCCTTCAAACGGGAAAGCGTTCATGGCATTGACCCAGATTTGGCCGGATTTTACATTGGTTTTATTCGGATCGTTCACCAGGCTAAGCGCAAAGGTGTCCTGGAAGATCAAATCGCTTAATCCCACATTCAAAGGAAATGTACCGTTTAATTTCACTCTCAGTGGATGAGCGTCGTAAATTTCGTCCCAGCCGCCTGAAACATTTCCCCACGGGTTCATTTGAAGCTGAAAGCTCAGTTCATTCTTTGCTCCGTGATTTTCAACATATTGCTCAAAGTTGCTGTTTCCCGGAGTAAAGCTCAGCGTTGTTACACTCGGTGTAATGTTCCCGTTTGATCCGGCTGCTGCATTGATCGTATTCCAGGTCCCGATATTCGGATGGCTCAATGCAACCGAATTACCTGTTGCGTTGATGTTCTTAAGTGAATTGATCTTGAACTTTCCGTTTACTTTCAACCCGTTCTCAATACTTAAGTCGAAATTCATTGCATCCACATCCAGGATCCCGTCCGAAATATTGTTCATGGCATCGATTTGCGCATAGATGGTATCTGAAACGAGTTCATTTCCGAAGTATCCACGCGCATAATCCAGTTGCACGTCTTCCATTTCAAAGCGGAATTTGATAATATCCGCCGGACCAATGCTTACCGCCGGGCCACTGGGATCAGAAGAAACTTCCATTGTGGACTGGATGCGGTTATAAGATGTTCCGGATTGCCCCGTGAGGTCGAGTTCATACCCGCTCAGGTCCACGAAATCACTGGCCATTCCGGGATTATTTTGTGTTCCCGCCGGAGCTATAAAATTCTGGGATAACATGACCCCGTTCTTCGAGACTCCGGGAAGTTTGATCGTAAAAAAGGTTTTGGTGGCAATCGGGTTAAATACATTCAGTTTGATCCCACCCCGTTTCACCCGTACTTTTTTCAGCTGGATATCGCCCAGGTTAATGACGTGATCTTCCACGTTTTGTCCGAAATTAGCACCGGGATTAGCAGTAATTGGAAAAGCCACATGGAATGTATTTTCCACACTGGTATCCGGAAGTTCCACGAAATCACTCAGTCGGAATTCAAACAAAGAAGAATTGATATCCAATACGTAATTGCCTGAGACAACCGTTAGCAGGGAATCCGCTACCAAATCGGACAGTGTTAAACTATCCTGTACAAGCGGAACCTGCCAGTCAGTATCCCAAATGGCCTTGTCGCGCTTCTTGCAGGAAGCAAAAACAAGACCGATACAAAGCAAAAAAAGGAGTTTTTTCATGGTATGTTAGAGATACAAAAAATTCAAAGAGGTTGGAATTAAACGCGTTCAATCACTGTTGCGTATCCCTGGCCCACTCCGATACACATTGCTACCAATGCGTATTTTCCTCCTGTTCGCTGCAATTGGTTCGCTGCCGCAAGTAAAATACGTGATCCCGACATTCCAAGCGGATGTCCAAGTGCAATGGCTCCTCCGTTCGGATTGATTCGCGGGTCGCGGTCATCCAGCCCCATGGATCTGGTACAAGCCAAGACCTGTGCTGCAAATGCTTCATTCAATTCCAATACATCCATTTGGTCTAAAGTGAGCCCGGCGCGCTCTAAAGCTTTGCGGGATGCTTCTACCGGACCGATTCCCATAATGCGTGGTTCAACTCCTGAAACAGCAGCCGAAACGATGCGTGCAAGCGGTTTTAGATTATGATCTGCTAATCCTTTGTCTGATGCCAGTAACAAAGCCGCAGCTCCGTCATTTAGCCCGGAAGCATTTCCTGCAGTTACGGAACCGTCTTTTTTGAAGGCCGGTTTCAGAGCCGCCAATGTTTCCAGTGTGGTTCCCGGACGCATGAATTCGTCTTTATCGAACACCAAAGGATCTTGTTTTTTACGTGGAATGGACAATGCGGCAATTTCCTCTGCAAGAATTCCGGCAGCTTGTGCTTTTGCAGCTTTTTCCTGCGACCATGCCGCAAATTTATCTTGGTCTTCTTTCGAAATATTGTGCAGTTCAGCCAGGTTCTCAGCAGTCATTCCCATGGCATCTGTTCCGTACAACTCTTCCATTTTCGGGTTGATGAATCTCCATCCGAACGAGGAATCGTATAATTGCTGGTCTCTTCCGAAAGGTGCCGATGCTTTTGACATCACCCACGGACCACGTGTCATGTGTTCTATTCCTCCGGCAACATACAGATCTCCCGCACCGGTTTGAATTGCTCTTGCTGCATTCACAGCCGCAGACATCCCGGAAGCACACAACCTGTTTACCGTTTCACCACCTACTGAGATCGGGTACCCTGCAAGCAACAATGCCATTCTTGCTACATTCCGGTTATCTTCACCAGCCTGGTTTGCACACCCCAGAATAACATCTTCAATTGCGTCCGGATTCAGTCCCGGAACTTTTTTCAACAATTCTGCCAAAACGTGTGCAGCCAAATCATCTGCTCTTACCGGGGAAAGAGTTCCTCCGAAATTTCCGATAGCTGTTCTTACACCAGCCACTATATATGCGTTATTTGTCGTCATTAAATTCTTAGTTTAACTTCTTTTCAATTAATCTTTGACGAAATTACGGAATATTCTTTGTCATTCGGATTCTGTTAACAGGTTCTCTTCACTGTTGATAAGTATTACCTCCCGAAGGGGATATATTTTACTAAATTCAACACCCATAAACCAAATTACAAGCTATGAAAAAACCCATCTCAATGGTGGCTGGAATGCTATTTTGCAGTCTTTCAACTTTCTCGCAGATAGAAAGTATGACTCCTGCAGAAATAAGGTACCGCGATTCAATTACCAAGTTGAATCAAAATAACGCAGCAATCGCAGCAAGTCAGGAAGCCTATAACAAGGGCATCGAACAGTTCAACCAAAAGAACTTCAAGGAAGCGGTTGTTTCTTTTAACAAATCCATTACTTCGGATCCGAATTTCACAGCGGCTTACTACAACAAAGGCGTTGCTGAAAACGAGGCGGAATTGTACCAGGACGCTATCGGTACATTCAACACACTGATCGGGAAACAAAGAGGGTATTCAAAAGCTTACTTTCAGCGCGGAAGAGCTTACCAGGGCCTGTCGGATTACTTAAAATCCGAAAAAGACTACGAAGAATCCATCAAACTGGATGCAAACAATCCAAAAGCGTACTACAACTACGGAACTTTAAAATTCTTGCAACAAGATTACAATACTGCCATTAAGTACTTTACGAAAAGTATCGAGTTAGATCCTTCCGGACCAATGGCTTACAACGACCGTGGAAGCTGTTACCGCATGCTGGAAAATTATCCGAAAGCAATTGAAGATTATGAAGCAGCTTTGCGTAAAAACCCGAATCTGGCTTTTGTACTGAACAATGTGGGTACAACCAAAAAGAAAATGAAGGACTACGCGGGAGCTTTGGCAGCTTTCAACCGGGCTATTTCTGTTGATGTTAATTTTTATCTGGCTTACAACAACAGAGGAGTAACGCTTCTTGAAAAAGGAAGTCTGGATGATGCGATCAAGGATTTTGAAAAAGCGTTGTCCATCAATCCGAAATATGCTCCTGCTGCTTCCAATCTTTCCGGAATTTACTTCAAACGCAAAAATTTCAAGAAGGCAGAAGAATTGGCTACCAAAGCCATTAATGCCGATCCGAACTATGCTTCGGCATACGTAAACCGCGGAATGGCCAGAGAAATGCTCCGAAACATGGACGATGCCTGCAGTGATTGGAAGAAAGCAAGTGATCTGGGATCAACGGAAGGAAAAATATGTCACTCAGGAAACTGCAGCAATTAAAATCAAAACGATGAAAAAATTACTAACACTAGTCGTTATTGGTTTAACGACAACCCTATATGGACAAAATGTAGATTTTAAATCTGCGAATTTCAAGGACGATAAAGAAGGCCTGAAAGCTGCAACCACAGCTATTGAAGAAGGAGACAAGTTCTACAAAGTAGGAACAACGGCAGTTTTTGCTGTTCAGGATTTCGGCACCAACTTCAAAAGTGCTTTGAAAGAATACGAAAAAGCACAGAAATTCAACCCGAATAATGCATTGCTCAATTTCAAAATCGGGGTGTGTCATGCAAATTCAACCAACCCGGTAACTTGCATTGCTTACCTGAAAACGGCTCAGAAACTGGATCCCGCTTGTGATCCTTTCCTGAACTTCTATTTGGGTTATGCTTCGCAACTGGAAGGAAAATACGATGAAGCTTCCAAGCATTACACCACTTTTGAAACGGAATACAAAAAAGCGGACAACTTCATGAAGTTCGTCAACCAGCGTAAAAAGCAATGTGTGACTGCAAAGAAATTTGAAGCTTCACCTGTTCGCTGCTGGGTAGACAACGTTCCGTCTTTGAATACCGACCGCGACGAAATTGCTCCGTCTATTTCTACTGACGGGTCTGAAATGATCTTAAGTTCAAACAGACCGAACAGCCACGAACCAAATGCTTTGGGAATCTATGATTACGAAATCTATTCCTCTACGCTTTTGGAAAACTGGTCCACTCCTACCAAATTGACCGGACCGATCAACTCTAATAACGACGACATTTCGAACTGCCTTTCCTACGACGGTACAAAAATGCTGTTACACCGGGAAACAGGAGGTCAAACAGATATTTTCGAGTCTAAACTCATCGGAAACGAGTGGTCTGACCCAAAGATCCTGAGTATTTTCATCAGTTCCGACAAAAACAACGAGCGTTACGCTTCTTACAATGAGGATGGCTGGAAGATTTACTTCAGCCGTGACAATGATGTGCGCGAAACCGGATCTGAAGTCATGTTCTCCGGAATGCAAAACAAAATGAAACAGGATTTCATGATCGCTACCATGCTTACTGGAGTTAATTCCAAATTCAATGACGGGCCAATCTTTATTCACATTGACGGTGAAAGCATGTATATCGCTTCTGAAGGACATGAAGGAATGGGTGGATACGATATCTTCCTTTCTAAAAAAGTTCAGGGACAATGGACTACTCCAGTCAATATGGGATACCCGATCAACAGTCCGTACGATGATTTCTTCTTTGCTTCTACTGCGAACGGAAAGTTTGCTTACATCTCTTCCAACAGAGCCGGAGGAAAAGGAGGATACGATATTTACAAAGTCACTTTCTGGGGAACGGAGAAAAAACCGATTTTGGAAACCGAAGATTACCTGCTGGCAAGTATTGTAATGCCTGTGAAGGACCACAACATCGAAAAAACGGTTGAGGTTAAGAAAAAGAGTTTGACTGTATTTAAAGGAGTTACAATCGACGCGATCTCCAGGAAATCGGTAGAAGCCCAAATCGATATTACGGATAATGCTACCGGAAAAGTGATCGAAACGTTTACAACCAACTCCGCAACCGGGAAGTTCATTATCACCCTGAATTCCGGGAAAAACTACGGTATCGCGGTAAAAGCTCCGGGATATTTGTTCCATTCCGAGAATTTCGACATTCCGAACGGTGCAGATGACAACCTGGTAAATAAAGTAATCGAGTTGAAGAACATTGCTATCGGGTCTAAAATTGCCCTTCGAAACATTTTCTTTGATGTCAACAAGGCAACTTTGCGACCTGAATCCAATGCGGAAATGGAGCGTTTGGTTCAGTTGATGAAAGATGTTCCGGGATTGAAAATTGAGATTTCAGGACATACGGATAATACCGGTTCTGCAACATTGAACGAGACTTTATCCCAGCAGCGTGCAGAAGCAGTTGTTGCTTACCTGTCCCAAAAAGGTGTTGCTGCAAGCAGAATGACAGCGAAAGGTTACGGTTCGTCCAAACCGATCGCATCGAATAACTCGGAAGACGGAAAACAACAAAACCGCCGTACGGAGTTCGAGATTAAAGGGAATTAATTCTCAAAAATCACATAAAAAAGTAGGGGACGCGAAGCATCGCGTCCCCTACTTTTTTTAATTCGGAATTATTACCCCATCGGAGTACAGATCTCCACCAGGAAACCATCAAAATCGCGGATGTATGCAACTACTTGTCCCCACGGTTTGGACTGCGCCTCCTGTAATAACGTGGCACCTGCCGCAACCGCTTTATCAACCAATTCCTGTACATTGTCGGTTGTGAACCCAATTTCCATTGCAAAAGGTTTCTCCTGCAGGCTGTTTTCACGGAAACCGCTTTTCAGATTGGTATTCGCAAAAGACAAAGATGCGAAAGACAAGGTCGTTGTTCCTGCATTCAATTCGGCATAATCTGCCTCCGGAGTTACAAATCTAACTTCCAAATCAAACGTTTTGGAATAAAAATCCACGGTTCTTTTCACATCTGAAACGTAGAGAATAGTGTACGCAAATTTGATCATATTTTACCTGTTTATTTGTTATTTGTGGGGTTTTTAGGTTTCTTAACTGAACATAAAGAACCCGGTTATTAAAACAGCAACTAAGCCGAAAATTCCAATCAGTACAATGTAGAGCAGCAAGGCTGCCAGTGTCTGAATAAACGCCCTGAAACCATTCAGCTTATCAAAAAACTGGAGATAGGTCCAAAGGAATAAAGTTAATTGCAGGACGGAACTCAACAGCATGTACCACATGGTGTCACTCAAGTAATAGTACAAAGGCAAAGTCAGTATGAGGAATACCAATCCCTGGCCCGTAATAAATGCTGAAAGCACTAAATATTCTACGAAATTGTATCCCTGTTTCGCAAAACAGGTAAGTGTTGCCAAAGCAAGCAGCGGAATCGAAAATAAACGCGAAATGGCATAGTGCGATACAATCCATTCACTGATATTAAAAGCTCCTACAGCTTTCTCACTTACTTCTGTCCCGTTACGCACTGAAATGTTGGCCGCAAGATCAATATGCAGGATATGCAGCAAAAATGCGTAGATGGTCGCCAAAACAATCACCATTGAAAGCGGCTTGAAATGTTTCACACGCTTCCCGGCAAGAAACTCACGAATACTGTGTCCGGGCCTGGTGAACAGTTCTCTTGTGGTAAAGAATATTCCTTTATCAAAGTGTAGCAATCCATGTTGGATATCGTGCCACATGTAGTGAAAGTTCAGTTTGTGGGTATCAGCCGACTGCCCGCAGCTGTGGCAGTATTTACCCTCTAAGGAAGTAGTGCAGTTTTTACAATTCTGGCTCATTGTACGAATATATTGAGGTTAGTATTCTTTAGTAAGTAGTTTAATCTTCGTCGTCAAAATCCGGATTATCCGGGAGTTCCAGGGATTTTACCTCCTGTACCGCATTTCCGGCAATTCCCTTAATGGAACCGTACATATCTATCGTATTGACAATTACTTTTTCAATTTGTTTTTCCCGTTGTTTCCAGATGCGCTGCATGGATCGTTTTTCACTTTCCAGGTCGGCTTTCATTTGTGTAAATCCTTCCACAATGGCTTCTACCTGCATCCGGAACGTGGAACTCGTCAGGAAATCGTAGAGTAAATGCATTTTATCGCCTTTATTTTCCTGGGCAACCAATGTACTGCTAATCTGAACGATTGTTTCTCTCAATACGAAACACAATCCTTTGAATTCTTCGTAGGTGCAGATCCAGATTCCTTCTTTCAAGCCCATTCGCTGCATGTCAGAAGGCAAAACTTCGGTTACAAGCACCCCGATATCCGAACCTTTGTCACGGATATCTGCTTTGAATTTCTGGATCCAGGTTGGCTGAAAATCTTTTGCGCGCTTGGATTCATAATAGATCGTACCGCAATTTTGCTGTGTCCGGGTATGAACCGTCTGGATACAATCGCCACCGCGAGCGCCTTTTTTAATTTCTTCAATGGTATCCATCGGGAAATTAGCCATCAGCCAGTCTTCAATTGCCAACTCCTGTACTTCTCCCTGCAATTGCATGGAACCTTGCTCCTGCTTGCGTTTCATCTCTTCCGTAAGCTTTTTTTGGTCTTCCAGTTGCTTTAAAAGTTCCCTGATACGTAATTCATTACGTTCTTCTTCCGTTTTCCGGATTTTCTCCTTTTCCTCCTGTATCTGAGCGGTGAGTTTTTTCTGTGATTCGGCTTCCACCACTTCTTTCAGTTCCTCTTTTTCCCGCTTCAATTTTTCAATCTCTGCTTTTGTCCGGTTCAATTCCCGGATCTGTTCGGATTTCTCATTCAATTCCTTTTGAAGCAATGCAAATTGCTCATTTTGTTCTTCCAGGAGTTTGGTTTTCAGCTTTTCTTCCAGCAGTTTGCGTTCTTCCTTTAGTTTTTGATCAAAACGTTCCTGGAACAACTCATTTTCACGGCGTTTCTTTTCTTCAAAAGCTTCTTTTTCACGGGATAAGACTTCCTGTTTTTTTGCAAATTCATCCCGCGTTTCCGTTAACTGATGCTGATATTTACGCTGAATTTGTTCTTCGAGCTGATGAGCTAAAATATCATTCACATCGATCGGGGTACCGCAATTCGGACAAGCAACTTGATTCATAACTGGAAAATTGAATAGCGTTAAAAGTACTAAGGTTTCATCAATAATTTATGAATATACATTCTTTCATCCAAACATTCAATCTAGACTGAATTAATCTCCCGGTAACTGAGCTGATAACTGATTAGAGGCTAAGTCACCCGATAGATATGTCGTCTTATCATTGACGACATTTGATTACTTTTACTGAAAATCCGCACAATGACAGTCAATCCAGAAGAAAAACACATTCATTTTTTCAAGCAGTTGCTTGGCGACCGCATGCAATCCGGACCGGCTATTGATGCCCGGTATGCTTCGGATCATACGGAAGATTTCGTGTTTTATCCTGCCATCGTTGTGAAACCCGAAACCACGGAAGAAGTGTCCTCGATCATGAAGTATTGTTATGAAAACGACCTGGTTGTGACTCCTTCCGGTGCACGAACCGGATTGAGTGGTGGTGCATTGGCAAATTACGGCGGCGTTTTGCTCAGTTTGGAGCGCATGAACAAGATTATTCAGATCGATGAGAAAAACCACCAGGTCATTACAGAACCGGGAGTTGTTACGGAAGAACTTCAAAATGCGGTAAAGGCAAAAGGCTTGTTCTATCCCCCGGATCCCGCTTCCAAAGGTTCCTGCTTCATTGGTGGCAATATTGCGGAGAATTCGGGCGGACCGAAAGCCGTGAAATATGGTGTAACGAAGGATTGGGTTTTAAACCTGGAAGTGGTTTTACCCAATGGCGAAATCCTTTGGACCGGTGCCAATGTGATCAAAAATGCTACGGGGTACAACCTGACGCAATTGATCATTGGCAGCGAAGGAACTTTGGCGGTTGTAACCAAAATCGTACTGCGTTTGATTCCACATCCAACACACAATTTGTTATTGCTGATCCCATTCCGGAGTGGCGTGGAAGCTTGCGAAGCAGTGGGCAAAATTTTTATGGCCGGAATTATCCCGAGCGGAATGGAATACATGGACCGGGATGCCATTGTTTTTACCAGTCCGTATGTGGATGATGCGCCGAATTTGCTGAAAGACGATCACGATGCCCACCTGTTAATTGAACTGGACGGATTCAATCTGGATATTTTGTTCCAGGAAAGCGAACGGATCATGGAAATTGCCGAAGCATTTGACATCGACGAAATCCTTTTTGCCGAAACAGAAGCACAAAAAGAAAGTCTCTGGCGTTTGCGCAGAAAGATCGGGGAATGTGTCAAAACGCACTCCATCTATAAAGAAGAAGACACCGTTGTTCCACGGAATGAACTGCCGCAATTGCTGAAAAAAGTAAAGGAACTGGAGAAAAAATATGGGTTCAAATCGGTTTGCTACGGGCATGCCGGAGACGGAAATCTACATGTAAACATTATCAAAGACAACCTGGACGACAACACCTGGAATAACGAACTTCCGCTTGCAATCCGCGAATTATTTACGGAAGTAGTTCGCCTGGGAGGAACCATTTCCGGGGAACATGGGATCGGTTTGGTGCAAACACCCTACATGGACCTTGCTTTCAGTGAAACCGGGCTGGATCTGATGCGTGCAATCAAACAGGTTTTCGACCCGAAGAACTTATTAAATCCAGGGAAAGTTTTACCTCCAAAGAGCTTATGAACCGCGTAGACCGTTTATTTGGGATTGTGACGCTGCTTCAATCCCGCAAATATGTCAGTGCCGAACGGATCGCTGAAAAGTTTGAGATCAGTGTCCGGACTGTTTACCGCGACATCAAAGCAATTGGTGAAGCAGGAATTCCGGTTAGTTTCGAACCGAATAAGGGCTATTTTATCATTCCCGGGTACTTCACACCTCCCGTTTCTTTCACCCTGGACGAAGCGAATGCCTTGTTGCTTTCTCAATCACTGATGGAAGGATTCGGGGATCGCTCGGTTCAATCTACTTTTGACAGTGCTTTAACTAAGATCAAATCAGTTCTGAAACAGGTCGATAAGGAAAAAATTGATCTTCTGAACCAAAGTATCAAATTGCAGGTTCCGGCACGATTGAACTTCCAATTCGAATATTTAGCCGGAATCCAGCATGCCATTATTGAACAAGCACAGATCCGGATCAGCTACCTGAGCCTGAAGAATGAACTGCTGGAGCGTACCGTAGAACCGATAGGTTTGGTGTTCTATGCTTTTTCCTGGCACCTGATCGGTTATTGCCAACTCCGAAAAGACTACCGGGACTTTAACATAGAACGCATTCAACAGCTCCGAAAAACAGGAATGCCTTTCGAGATCACTTCGCACATTACACTGGGAGAATACAAACTTCCGGTGAACTATTAATTCCAAACAAGTTCAAGAAAGCGTTCAAAAAGTTTGAATAGTTCAATTGGAACATTCGAACTTTTCATCTTTTTTGCATTTTTAATTTTGAATTGAAAAATGGACTGCCATAGGGTTGTCAGTGTCTCTCTTTTTCTTTGTATAAAAATTAGAAATCATGACAAGAAAAGAGCAATTACAAGCGCAGTTAGCTGCAGAAGCTGAGACTACCAAAAAATTCATCACGGTTTTCCCTTTTGATAAGCAAGATTACCAAGCCCATGAAAAAAGCATGAAAATCAAAGACATATTTCTTCATGTGATCGAACTTGCTTCCTGGGTTGAAATGGCTGTAACAACAGATGAACTGGATTTTGAGAAAGTCCCTTATGCCCCGAAACAACTGCATTCGGCAGAAGAAGCGATGAACTATTTCAATGAGTGTGTTGACAAAGGAATGAAATCTTTAGAGAATACCGCTGATTCCGTTTTTGATGAAAAATGGGTGCTTCGAAGCGGAGATGTCATCTATTCCGAAAGTACCAAAGAGGAAGTAGTGCGTATGGCACATAACCAGTCAGTGCATCACCGGGCACAATTGGGGGTAAATTACCGATTACTTGGAATTCCGGTTCCGCAAAGTTATGGACCAACAGCTGATTACCCGGAATTTCAGCTGTAAGATCTTTCCCGCAAAACGCTTATAAATTAGCGTATCTCGCAGGTTACACGGATACTTGGCAAAAAACATGTGATCAAAAAAAGGGCGTCCGTAATGCGGAACGCCCTTCACTTTTTGCTAATCTTCTTATTATTTAATCATATTTACGTGTCCTTCAAATCGGCGGGTTTTCTTATCTCCACCTCCTTTAGCATAAATTACCCAGGAATAAATTCCTTCCTTTACAGGAACAGCCTGGTAAGTTCCGTCCCAACCTATACTCACATCGTGAGATTCGAATAAGGTTTCACCCCATCTGTTGTAGATTGTAAAGGTATAATCGTCTAAGGACATTCCTTCCGGAACTACCGGTTTAAAGATGTTGTTGAATTCATCTCCGTCCGGGGTAAAGGTATTCGGAACAAAGATCTGGAATTCTTCAATGAACACGATCGGCTTACAGATTTCATTGCGGCATCCCTCAGGAGAAGTTACCATTAAACAAACCAGCTGACTTCCGGCTTCCACATCTCCGTAATTGATCATCGGATTTTCCAAAGTTGAAGTTCCAAATGCTCCGAAATCCCAGTCGTAAGTTGCCGCATTCACCGAATTATCATAGAAACGGACTGTGGAGTTAATCGTCGTAGGAGTTGATGGATTCCAGGAGAAATTCGCAATCGGATCCGGTACCACACACACAATATTCTGTATCATCGTATCGGTAATACATCCTTCCGTTGTGGTGATCTGGACACTTACGTCATAACATCCAACTTCGGTGTAAGTGTGATACAAGTTAGCAGTTCCGTTTCCGGTAGTTCCGTCACCGAAATTCCATACTGCACCTGCAATCATACCGGCTGTAGAAGCAGGGAATCCAAATGGCGCAATAAAAGGTGAACAACCGGATCCCGGATCAACTTCGAAGCGGGCACTTGGCAAAGCGTGGATCTGAACAGACACCGGAATCGTATCGTATCTGAAACACTGATCATGTGCTACCATCAATACTGTTTCCGATCCGTTCGGTATGTACGTATAGGAAGTTCCGTTTGACAAAGTATCATGCGATACCGGAGTTAACCACTCGTATGTATAACCTGGCAAACCATCTGTTCCGGAACCGGTCATTGTTACAGCTTGTCCAGGACATGCCATTACCGGTGTTGTTACCGAAGCTACGAACGGAGGCCTCACGGTTACGTTTGCATTCTGAGCATTGGATACACATCCGTTTTGATCGTATACCGTGCAAGTGAAAGTAGCCGGAACTGTCAGGTTCACATTTAAATATTGTGTTGTATCTCCCGTATTCCATACAAAATAGTAAGGAGCAGTACCACCTGTTGCGTTTCCGGACAAAGTTCCGTAACCATCGTAACAAATCAACAGTCCGTTTTCAGGAATTGCTCCCTGAACCAACGGCTGCGGCTCTCCTATTGCAATTGTTCCCGATTGTCTGCATCCCGCAACATCCTGCACCTGGATCGTATAGGTTCCCGCACAAAGCCCTCCGAATGTATTAGAAGGCTGGAAACTTGTTCCGTTATTTACACTGTAACCGGTTGCAAGCGGTGAGTTGATCGTAATTGTTCCGTTACAATCTCCGTTACACAATGCATCCGTAGCACTTGTACTTGTAATGACCAATAAAGGTGGTTCCGTAATATTGAATAGTTCAACTGTGGAACATCCGTTTGCATCCGTTACTGTTACATCATAAGTGGCAGCACATAAACCATTCGTTGTATTCGAACCGGTTGCACCGTTAGACCACGAATAATTATATGGAATTGTTCCTCCTGTAACCGTTGCAGTTGCGTCTCCGTCACATACTCCGTGACAACTTGCATTGTTCACAGCAATATTCTGAACATCCAACAAAGCTGGTTGCGTAATAATCACAGTTGTATTCACCACACAACCATTGGCATCTCTCACAACCGTATTGTAGGTTCCTGCTGCAAGGAACTGAACATTTACCTGGTTTGAGAACGAAGCACCATTGTTTGTACTATAAGTATAAGGTGTTGTTCCACCTGACGCAGCAAAAGTGATCTGCCCGGTGTTGTTGTTAAAACAAGTCAGTGCTGTTGGGG